>JAEEGI010021772.1_pt1 | contig 12717 bp, 10 predicted proteins | sample 8958751 | NCBI WGS metagenome assembly JAEEGI01 (sample SAMN16246545, study PRJNA631951) | gut metagenome | biome: gut microbiome; feature: rumen; material: KS-attached | host: Bos | place: Iran: Karaj | collected 2018-10 | reverse complement strand
GGGATTTTTGACCTTCGTCGAAGGTACTCACGCTCGAGAAAATCCAAATAAAATTTGGTTTTCTTCTCACTTAATCGTACCTTTGCACCTTTGATCGAAGGCACTTCCGCTCGAAAGAAAAAATAAATGAATTTATTTTGTTCTTTGCTCACATAATCGTACCTTTGCAAAATGTATGGAAGAGACTAATAAAATACCGAATGAGTGGAATCAGTTCTACTTAAAAGATGTGTCGTTTGTCAATCTGATGACACGCCGTATCTTCAATATCCTGATCGTTGCGAACCCTTATGATGCCTTTATGTTGGAGGATGACGGGCGTATTGACGAGAAGCTATTCGACGAGTATATGGAACTGGGGTTGCGTTATCCTCCTACGTTTACCCAGGTGAGCACGACGGGAGAGGCAGAAGAGGTGCTGAAGACAACAGACATTGACCTGGTAATCTGTATGCCTGGCAATGCCGATAACGATGCTTTCGCCGTAGCACGTGATGTGAAGCAGTTGGCTCCTCATATTCCCTGTGTAGTACTGACTCCGTTCTCACATGGTATTACCAAGCGTATAGAACATGAAGATATGTCCATCTTCGACTATGTGTTCTGTTGGTTGGGGAATACCAACCTCATCCTTTCCATCATCAAACTGATAGAGGATAGGATGAATATCGAACATGATATCAAGGAGGCTGGCGTACAGATGATCATGCTGGTGGAGGATAATATCCGTTTCTATTCCTCAGTATTGCCCAATCTTTATAATTATATCCTCGCCCAGAGTAAGAATTTCTCGACGGAGGCATTGAACCCCCATGCTGCTGCCCAGCGAAAGCGCGGACGACCTAAAGTGGTGCTTGCCACCAATTACGAGGAGGCGATGGCTTGGTATGAGAAATATCATGATAATGTATTGGGTGTGATTAGCGATACCCGTTTCCCGATGAAGACCGTTCCTGGTCGTCTCTCCCATGTGGAAGAGGGAGATGCGGAAGCAGGACTGAAACTACTGCGTGAGATTCGTAAGCGGGATGAGTATGTACCGCTGATTTTACAAAGTAGTGAGATTGTTAACAAAGAGAAGGCAGAGGCAGAAGGTTTTGATTTTGTCGACAAGAATTCGAAGAAGATGAATGTCGACCTGCGTCATATCATAGAGGAGCACATGGGTTTCGGTGATTTTATCTTCCGTGACCCGGTGACCCGTGAGGAGATTATGCGCGTGTCGTCTTTGAAGGAGTTGCAGGATAATATTTTTAAGATTCCCAATGATTCGATGCTCTACCATATTTCCCGTAACCACATGAGCCGTTGGTTGTGTGCCCGCGCCATTTTCCCTGTCTCTGCTTTCCTGAAGACGGTGACATGGCATAAGTTACAGGATGTGGATGCTCACCGCCAGATTATCTTTGACGCTATCGTCCAGTATCGTAGGATGAAGAATATTGGTGTTGTCGCAGTGTTCGACCGCTTGAAATTTGACCGATACGCACACTTCGCCCGTATTGGTGAAGGCTCCTTAGGAGGAAAAGGACGTGGTCTTGCTTTCTTGGACAATATCATCAAGCGCCATCCAGAGTTGAACCAGTTTGAGAAAGCTGCCGTTTCCATCCCCAAGACAGTCGTTCTCTGTACTGACTTCTTCGATGAGTTTATGGATAAGAATAACCTATGGACTATCGCCCTGAGTGACGCGTCAGACGAAGAGATCTTACAGCATTTCCTGAGGGCGCAGTTGCCTGACACTTTGATAGCAGACTTCTTCACTTTCTTCGATGCGGTGAAGTCGCCTATCGCTGTACGCTCCAGTTCATTGCTGGAGGACAGCCACTATCAGCCATTTGCAGGTATCTATAGTACCTATATGATTCCTTATCTGGATGACAAGTACGAGATGCTCCGTATGCTTGCCTGTGCCATCAAGGGTGTCTATGCCTCTGTCTATTACAAAGACTCGAAGGCATACATGACAGCAACCTCTAATGTCATCGATCAAGAGAAAATGGCGGTAATACTGCAGGAGGTGGTGGGACATCAGTATGGTGACCATTATTATCCTACGTTTAGTGGTGTCTTGCGGTCTTTGAATTACTATCCTATCGGTGATGAGACAGCGGAGGAGGGTATCGCTTCCCTTGCCTTGGGCTTGGGCAAGTATATCGTGGACGGCGGACAGACGTTGCGTGTGTCACCCTATCATCCTCATCAAGTGTTGCAGACTTCAGAGATGGAGACGGCACTGAAAGAGACACAAACACGTTTCTATGCGTTGGATATGTCCCATGTAGGTGACGATTTCAAGGTGGACGATGGTTTCAATATCAAGAGTCTAAGAGTGAAAGAGGCAGACAAAGATGGTTCCTTGAATGGTATCGCTTCTACTTATGATCCCTCTGACCAGATTATCCGTGACGGTATCTATGAGGGTGGGCGCAAGGTCATCTCGTTCTGTGGGGTGTTGCAACAGGGTATCTTTCCTTTGCCTGAGATCCTGCAGATGGCACAGAAATATGGTTCTGAGGAGATGCGACGCCCCGTAGAGATAGAGTTTGCTTGTAATCTGAACACTACTCCACAAGGTACTACTGGTGATTTTTATCTGTTGCAAATTCGTCCTATTGTCGACTCCAAGCAAGTCTTGGATGAAGATCTAGCCGTTATCCCAGACGAGCAGTGTCTGCTGCGTTCCCAAAACTCTTTGGGTCATGGCATCTCTGAGGATGTTGTAGATGTGGTCTACGTCAAGACAGATGATGATTTCACGGCGGCAAACAATCTTTATATCGCCGATGAGATAGAAAAGATAAACCGAAAGTTCCTTGATACTGACAAGAACTACATTCTTATCGGACCGGGGCGATGGGGGAGTAGTGACTACTGGCTTGGGATCCCAGTTAAGTGGCCCCATATCTCAGCAGCCCGTGTCATTGTAGAGACAGGTCTGAAGAATTATCATGTGGATCCTTCGCAGGGAACACATTTCTTCCAGAACTTAACGTCTTTCGGAGTAGGCTATTTCACCATCAACACCTATACGGGTGATGGTGTTTTCCAGAAGGAGATTCTTGATGCTATGCCTGCTGTCGAGGAGACAGAATATGTGCGTCATGTCCGCTTCGAGCATCCGGTGAGGATCATGATGGATGGAAAGAAACAACATGGTGTGGTGCTGTTACCGTCGTAAGAAAGGAACAGCCCTGTCGTTATTGCTAGAAACCTAAAACTGATAATATATGAATCTCCATTTGACTGATACCATTCAGATGCCAGATCACCAGTTGCGTAAGCAAGTCATCGCATTATGTAATAAGGTGGGGAAACCCTTGTTAAAGTTATCTACGAAAGACTATGAGGACAATGGGCTGGGAAACCTTGTCAAGCAATTCAGCGGACAGGCTGGTCTGGTAAACATCGAGGTGTTTAATGAGTTGCAGCATACCATCACGGGATGGCCTGGTGGCAAGCCGAACGTGGATGACAGCAACCGACCAGAGCGTGCTACACCTTATCCCAAACGTGTCATCGTGTTCTCACCGCATCCTGACGATGATGTGATCTCGATGGGTGGAACCATCCGTCGCCTGATACAGCAAGGGCACGATGTGCATGTCGCTTATGAGACGAGTGGGAATATCGCTGTGGCAGATGAGGAAGTCCGTCTTTATATGCATTTCATCAATGGCTTCAACCAACTTTTTGCCAATGGTTCTGATGAGGTCATCAAGATTCGCTATCAAGAGATCATGAACTACTTGAAACAGAAGAACGAAGGTGATCTGGATAATCCCAGTATTCTAACTGTCAAAGGGTTGATAAGACGGGGCGAGGCTCGTAATGCCTGTAGGTATAACCATATCGAGAAGGATCATATTCATTTCCTCGACCTTCCTTTCTATGAGAGCGGGAAGATTGAGAAACTTCCTGTCACAGAAAAGGATGTACGGATAGTACAAGAGCTGATAGCCGACATACAGCCCCATCAGATTTATGTCGCTGCCGATTTGGCAGATCCTCATGGTACTCATCGCAAGTGTACGGACGTTGTGCTTGCTGCTGTTGAAGAAGAAAAAGCAGCGGGTGCCACATGGCTTGATGACTGTAGGATATGGATGTATCGTGGTGCATGGGCAGAATGGGATATTGCGGATATCGAGATGTGTGTGCCGATGAGTCCAGAGGAACTGTTGGAGAAACGTAATGCTATCCTCCGTCATCAGAGTCAGATGGAAGGTGCCCCTTTCATGGGAGATGATGCGCGGTTGTTCTGGCAACGGGCGCAGGATCGTAATCGTGAGACAGCGAAGCGTTATGATGAGTTAGGTCTGGCTTGTTATGAGGCAATGGAGGCATTTGTGGAATATAAGTTTTGAGAAGATGAGAAATTGGGTGGTGTTGCTGCTGATGAGCTGTGTGTCTATTGCGGTAGCGGAAAATACTGATTATCAAGTGGTTCCTCTTCCACAAAGTGTACAATTGCAGAAAGGTGAGCCTTTCGCTTTCCAAGAGGATGTGCGTATTGTGGCACAAGAAGGTTTGCAACGTGAGGCTGCTTTCCTAAAGGAATACCTTTTCGAGATGATAGGGAAAGAACTGTCTGTCGTCTCTAAACCTCGGAAGGGTGAGCGTAATATCTCCCTCTCTATTTCCTCAAGGATTAGTCAAGTGGAAGGGTATGTACTTACTGTTGACAAAGAGCATGTTTCTATTGAAGGAGGTTCTGCCGCAGGTGTTTTCTATGGTATACAAACCCTACGTAAATCATTGAGTGGGGATTCCGTACTGGCTCCTGTCATCATTAAGGATGCACCTCGCTTCTCTTGGCGGGGTATGCATCTCGACTGCTCCCGTCATTTCTTCCCAGTGTCTTTCGTGAAGAAATTCATTGATTTGTTGGCATTACACCAGATGAATGTGTTCCATTGGCATCTTACGGATGACCAGGGATGGCGTATAGAAATCAAGAAATGGCATCAACTGATCACGGTAGGCTCTCATCGTACTGGTACAATTATCGGTACGAACTCTGACATTGATGATGAGATACCTTATGGTGGCTACTATACCCAGGAGGAAGCGCGTGAGATAGTCGCTTATGCCCAAGAGCGTCATATCACCATCGTCCCAGAGATAGACATGCCAGGTCATATGCTTGCCGCACTTGCCAGTTATCCGGAATTAGGATGTACGGGAGGTCCTTATCAAGTGGGACATTACTGGGGGGTCTATAAGGATGTCCTTTGTGTGGGTAATGAAAAGGTGTACCATTTTGTGGAGGACGTGCTGTCGGAAATCATGGATATCTTCCCTGCAGAGGTTATTCATATCGGCGGTGATGAGACTCCAACTGAGAAATGGGAACATTGTGCGAAATGTCAGTCGTTGGAGTTAAATGGTCATACCTTGCAGGGTTATTTCACTAAACGGGTTACTGACTTCCTGACAGCCCACCATCGTCGTGCTTTAGGATGGGATGAGTTGTTGGATAACAAGGCTCCGCAGGATGCGATGATTATGTCATGGCGTGGAACAGAACCAGGTGCTAAGGCAGCGGAAATGGGACATGACGTGGTGATGGCTCCTACGACCCATTGTTATTTCGATTATCAGCAGGTGAAGGACGTTCTTTTTGAACCTAGTCGCTGTGGTGGCTTTATTCCCATAGAAAAGGTGTATAGTTTAAATCCAGTTCCAGATAGTCTCTCCAAGGAGGCAAAGCGACATATCCTTGGTATACAAGCTAACCTGTGGTCGGAGTATATGACGAACGAGCGTATCGTGGAGTACCAGGCTCTTCCCCGTATGTCAGCACTTGCTGAGGTGCAGTGGACACAGCCATCACGAAAGAACTATGACGACTTTGTCATACGACTGACTCGTATGACAAGACTATACGACAAATATCATTATTATTATTGCAAGCATTTGTGGCCAGACCGTCAGATGCCCAGTCGTTGGCAATTCTGATATCTATTGCCCACCAAGACGTGAGAAGTACTCGATGATGTCCTCCCATGTCTTGAACGTGTCGGAACCGTACTCAAGGAGCGTTGCCAACGACCCCTCTGACTTCTCCTGTCGAGGGGAGATTATCAGGTAGTCCCCATAAAGTAACTCACGGCGTGGGGTGAAGATGGTATGCCGCCATGCGGGAACGTTGATGTAATCATCGAGCCATGCCATCTCTGTCCATCCTCCATGAAGAGGTGGTGGTGCCACAAAGAATACCTCGTAGTGCTCAATCAATAGTCGAACGGCTTTCTGTACGGATGATGCTGGCTTCTGGTAGGAGTCCATCATCGTCTCTATACCTATATATATAATAGGACGCTGTCTTTTCTCCTGCTTATCATCAATCCAGCGGATAACAGGGACGACGGAGTGCATATAACTTTGGTCGTCCATGCGGTGCGCTCCGTGGAAATGAGTGGCTTGCGAGTAGTGCTCGCAGAAAATACCCATCGTGTCTACCAAGTCGTCCTTGTCGCCAAAAAGTCCGTAGACTCGCTGCTCATCCTCTGGGGTAATCCCGATGAAGCGTTGTTCCGAAACTTCCCGATACGCTTTGACAAGCGCTTTATCGACATAAAATTCTTGGATACCGTCTAGTCGGGGATTTTGAAATTGCTGTGTTCCCGTCATACCGTGTTCTCTCATCGTTTCTGCTATCTCCAGAGCAGGGTTGATGCAGATACGATCGAAACCACGCAACTGTTCTGTGTACATACCTCCCATGGAAGTACCGATAATAAGGTCGGGTGCCTCTGTCTCACAGATATGATGTAACAAGGCAATTGCTTCATGGGGGTTAATAGGTAAATCGGGAGCGATGACACGTGCGTTAGGCATTACGGAACGCAGACGTGTCACCGTTCCCGACTGTCCGCTGGAGGCGAAGCCGTGACAGTATAACACTTTCTTTCCCGCCATCAAATCGGGAAACTGTTTGATATACGAATTCTCAGCAGCCATGTCAGACGGTAGTGTGACCGTTTAGTTGTCGGGGTCACCTAAATAGTGATACTCCTTGATATTTGGATTCTCTCCCACATACTCATCTTGTGGAGCAGGATCGATGAGTCGTTCCTTGTTGTAGTTCTTAATGGTGCTTACGAACAAGATGATGTCACTGTATTTAATGGTGGGAATAACGAGATTAAAGATACCGACACCCACACGGATGCCCTCCGCACTCAGATTGTTACGTAAACGGGCTGTGGTGTAGAAAGAGTGGCGGTAAATCTCCAACTTGTTATACTTATGAAAAGCCTCCATGACCTCCTTGTCGTTAAAGGTGGTGTCTGCCTCTGTGAAGATACGACTGAAATTTGCCACAGCATCATCAATGGCATCACCTTTAATACTGTCGTTCTGTTGTATACACTCACGGATGTTGTCCATCATCTCCGTTTCCATCTTCTCGTCAGAAGGTACTGTGATGACAGCAATCACAAAGAGAACGAAAAGTAATACTAAGAGGATAATGATTTTACCCAAGCAACTATGATAAAATTCTTGAGGAAGGGATTGCTTGGTGCGATATGAGTTTTTGTTGTCTTGTTCCATATATTATGAAATTGATTAAATCGTCGTGTTATTATGTATCAGATTCATAAATTCCTGTCTGGTCTTGGCTTGGTTGAATGCGCCACTGAACTCGCTAGTGGTCGTGATGGAGTTTTGTTTCTCAACACCACGCATTTGCATGCACATGTGTCTGGCTTCAATGACAACCATGACTCCAAGGGGGTGCAGTGTCTCCTCAATACATTGTCTGATCTGCAGTGTCATGCGTTCTTGTACTTGGAGACGGTGTGAGAAGATGTCTACCACACGGGCTATCTTCGAGAGCCCGGTGATGTAGCCATTGGGAATATAAGCCACATGAGCCTTCCCATAGAAAGGTATCATGTGATGCTCACAAAGTGAGAAGAAGTCAATATCCTTGACGATGACCATTTGACTGTAATCTTCTTTGAAAAGAGCCTGTCGGAGTACCTGATGGGCATCCATAGTATAACCTCGTGTCAATACCTGCATGGCTTTTGCCACACGCATCGGGGTCTTTAACAACCCCTCACGGTCAGGGTCTTCTCCCAGGAGTGACAGTATCTCTTTATAATGGGATGCCAGTTCATCAAGTCCTTCTCTGTATTCTGTTTCAGGATTCATCAGTATGATACGGTTATTTTGCCTTTTACAATGGATGCCTGTTTATACCCCATGTTCTGTAGTCTTACCATCATCTGGTATGCTTCCTCATAAGTACGGAAATTACCTACACGGCAGATCCAACGGGGAGAGTAGAAATGAACATATACAGCCACATTGGGTATTTGTGACTTGATATTGTTACGTATCTGCTCAGCTGTCTGACGGTCTTTACGGGAATTACCACCAGCAAAAGCCTGTACACGGTAGCCCATGATTTTCTGGGTGGCTTTCCTTGCAGACTCTACCGGTTCTGTTTCCGTATTCTCTGAGTCAGTGGTCGTGCTGTTAGTGGTACTTGCCTGCTTGTTGTCTTTGGTGGCCTCTGGTTGCTTCTTGTTGTCAGAAGGCTTTTGATTTTGTACACCAGTAGCAGTGGGATCGTTTACCAGTTGGTCGATTTCCTCGTTTTGATGAATGGTCACAGTCCCTTTCCCTTCCACATGTTTCTGGACACGTTGGGTGAAAGTCTGTGCATTGGCATGCGTCAACATGCCAACACACAGGATGAAAGTGACTATCCATCGATTACGACGAAAGGATATTCGCATCATGTCTTTTTTATTTCCAAGCATCGATGATACCCTTGAAGTCAGCGCATTTCAAAGAAGCGCCACCAATCAGACCACCGTCGATGTCAGGTTTTGCGAAAAGCTCAGGAGCATTGCTTGCCTTACAGCTTCCACCATAGAGGATGCTGGTGTCCTCAGCAACAGCCTTACCGTATTTGTCGGCAACGATAGAACGGATGTATGCGTGGATCTCCTCAGCCTGCTCAGCGGTAGCGGTCTTACCGGTACCGATGGCCCAGATAGGCTCGTAGGCGATGACGATCTTACGGAAGTCCTCCTCGCTGAGGTTGAAGACACTGCCTTCCAACTCTGCCTTCACGACTTCGTTCTGTTTGTTAGCCTCACGCTCCTCAAGGGTCTCGCCGATACAGAAGATGACTTTCAGACCGTTCTTCAAGGCAAGCAGCACCTTCTCTTTCAGGATCTCTGGAGTCTCCTTGTAATACTCGCGGCGCTCAGAGTGACCGAGGATGACATACTGGGCTCCTGTGCTCTTCACCATCTCGGCAGATACCTCACCAGTGAAAGCACCCTTCTCCTTGTCAGCGCAGTTCTCAGCTCCAAGACCAATCACGTCTTGATTGATGACCTGAGCCACAGAGGCAAGGTGGATAAATGGGGTACAGATAACTACACCACAGTTGGGTTTGTCGGCAGCCAGTGCCTCGTTCAGTTCTTTTGCCAATGCAACACCTTCTTGCAGGTTCAGGTTCATCTTCCAGTTTCCTGCTACAATTTTCTTTCTCATGTCTTTACGTTTTAAGATTTGATATAATTTAATTGTTTTTTCACCTTTCTTTATCCAGTTCGACCAAGCCCACAGGCGGTCGGCGATGGTCAGCAATACCAGCGGCAGGACATACCACAGGAGTATCACCAGAATTTTCTTCGGTACGGAGTCCTCGGGCATCTTCCCTATCTTCGTCTTCTCTAGTGGTGCACTCAGCTCGTCTTCCCCTGGCAGGATGTTGTGACTCCATTTGCGGATGATGGTACCATCCTTGAGAAGCATCAGTCCTGGGTTACTCCGTATCATTGTCTTCAAGACAATATCGTCTGTCTGGCAGAACGTGTATTCCGCTCCTGTGCCGTCGCGCCACTTGGTGATCGCCTTCTCCCCACTTGCCGTCAAGCAGTAGAAAGGATAGCCTTCCTCCATCGCATATTCGTAAATCAGGTTCAGTCTGCCGAACTGACTCTCGTCAGCCTCTTCCAGATGGGGTGACACCAGCAGGAACACGTAGCCTTTGTCATTCAGCACGGAGTCAGTGATGTCATTCCCGTCGTCTATGCGTTCTAAGAAGAACTCACTATATGGCGACTCTTCTCCCTCCATCATCTGTTGCCATCCTTTCCTCAGGTCCGTTCCAATATGATAGGGACGAAAATCGAAGTATGGCAAGTCATAGAGTGACTGTCCTGCCACTATCAGGATGAACAATGCTGTGAAGTTCATCACAATCCATTGGTTCGTCCTTGATACGAAGCGCATCATATCCAGTGGATAGCATGCCAGCAGGATGGCACAGGCAAGGAGGATGATGTTCTTCCAGAGTGTCTGCCAGTTGGTGAGCACGATGGCATCCCCAAAACAACCACAGTCACTGATGGGATTGGCGAGAGCCAGCCACAGTGTCAGTGGTGTCATGATCATGAGCCATACCAGAATGACACGTGTCACTACACGTCGTCGGATGGCAAATAGCAGACAGATACCGAGCCAGAACTCGGCAGCCGACAGGAGTACTGACAGGATGAGTGTCAGGCCATCGGGAACGTAGGCTCCCAGATGCAACGCCTCCAGATAGTCGGCTATTTTGTATTGTGTGCCCAGCGGGTCTACAGCCTTGACGAATCCTGACAGGATAAACGCCAGCGCGACGACCAGTCGGGCAATGTTCACTATGATCTTTCTCGTCATCACTCACTCAACTTGATCGCTCCGAAGACCGCATAGTTGATGATGTCCATGTAGTTGGCATCGATGCCCTCGCTGACGAGGGTGTCACCTCCGAGATTCTCAATCTCCTTGATGCGTTCTATCTTGGTGAGGATGAAGTCTGTATAACTGCTGACGCGCATACCACGCCACGCCTCGTCGTAGTCATGGTTCTTGCGTTTCATCAGCTCCAGCGCCTCCAAGGCATAGCGGTCATAGAGCGCCATCGCCTCCTTCGGTTGCATGTCAACAGTGTCAGAGAAACCCTGTGCCAGTTGGATAAGTCCCACGATGCCATAGTTAATCAGGGCGATGAACTCAGGCCGGATGCCTTCGCCCACTAGCGACTCCTTCTTGATTTCCAGGGAACGGATGCGCTTTGCCTTAATAAACAACTGGTCGGTGAGGGACTGGGGACGCAGGATGCGCCAGGATGCACCATAGTCATGGAGCTTCTTCTCAAACAGGCTACGACATTCCTGCATCACCTGCTCGAACTGCGCGTTGGTTTTCTCGTTTTCCTTTGACATGATGTATTTTAGAAATTAACAGCGAACGAGGCGCCCAGCACGAAGGAATGCATGGTCTTCTTGATGCTCTTGCTGGCTGTGAAAGTCTCTTTAATCTCAGCTTCGGTCATATTTTCAAAAGCTGATGGATACATGGCGTAAGGAATGCCTCCGTAGTTGTAATTCATCGTGTAGGTCTTACGGGCAACATCGTAATCAAGGAATACCTTCCATGAGAAGTTTTTCTTGTAGGCATAGGTAAGCGAGATACCAGTACCAAACTTCATGGTGTTATTACCATCAACGGTGAAGTAGTCCCATTCCACGTCGTATTCTTTACCAGTTGGCTGATCAGGTTTGTCCCCTTTGTTATATTCTTTACCTGCTATCTTGGCATTCAAGGAGAGCTCCTGCATAATACTACGACCAATGAGCAGTTTGCTGCCTAAGGCAAAACGGTTGGAGATGGGGAAATTGAAATAAGCACCGAGGTCTACAGCAAACTCCGTCAGGTGGTCACTCTCGATCACGAAGTCAATATCGTCAATCGAAGCCTCTATGTCTTTCAGCTCTTCTTCATCTAACTGACTTATTTCATCATACATATAATATACGTCCTCCCAGGCAAAGTCAGTAATCTTATTCCATCCCTTGATAGGTGAGCTCTTCACACGTAGTCTACCACCCACACCGATATAAGGATTGAAGAAGTAAGCACCTTCTGCACCTACAACTGTGGAAGCCTGGAATTTCAGGTTCAGGTTGTCGGACCATCCGTAATTTTCCATGTCGAAATCGAGGTCGCGAGTTCCCAGTCCGATACCCATCGAGATAGAGAAGAACGAGGGGTGATCAATGACATTGGGGGCACCGATGATGTCGTTGCGCAGCAGACCTTTGCCTTTGAAGAGCAGGTCGCAGAGTGCATAGCCTAACTCACCGGACAGCATACCAATACCGGCACCAGAGAGCACGTCACTGATCCAGTGGCGGTTGTTCAACACACGCATCACACCTGTTGCCGTAGCCACACTATAACCAGCTACCGACCACCAAGGTGAACGGGTGAGACCATATTCCTTGTGCAACAGTGTAGCACCAACGAAGGCTGTGGCAGTATGTCCAGAGGGCCATGAGTTGGCTGTACTTCCGTCAGGACGCATCTCCTTGGCTGTGTGCTTGATGGTGTTGACAAGGAGTGCCATGATACCATAGCCCATACCGGCGCTTGCCAACAGACGGGGCCAGTCGCTGCGTCCCTCGTAACCGCCTAATTTCAGACCGACAACGGCAGCAGGACCGAAGAACTGGGTATAGTCATCGATACCAGTCTTGAATTTTGTTACCAGTGAGTGCTTTTGCTGTTGTTTGAAGGCGTTCTTCTCGCTCTTGGCAATGATACCGGCGATAAAGAGGGGCACACCAGCGAATGTCATGTCTTCCATGAATTTATATGGCTTGGTGCCAGGGTTTGTGCGTGACTTGAAGAACG
>JAEEGI010021771.1_pt1 | contig 12717 bp, 12 predicted proteins | sample 8958751 | NCBI WGS metagenome assembly JAEEGI01 (sample SAMN16246545, study PRJNA631951) | gut metagenome | biome: gut microbiome; feature: rumen; material: KS-attached | host: Bos | place: Iran: Karaj | collected 2018-10 | reverse complement strand
GCTAGAAAATGACACTTATGAGCGGTTAAGAAGTAACCCGTCGTTGTTACGACAAGAATTGCAGAACTGTGAGCCAGGAGAAATCGTAGTTATCGATGAAATACAACTGATTCCGGAATTACTCAATGAGGTGCATTGGCTCATCACCCGCAAGGATATTCATTTCATCTTGAGCGGGTCAAGCGCTCGCAAGCTGAAACGCAAAGGTGTGAACACGCTCGGCGGACGCGCTGTAAGAAACGTACTCTATCCTCTGGTCAGTCATGAGGTACCTGAATTTGATCTAGTTAAAGCGGTAAATCGTGGCATGATACCAACCCATTATCTGGCACCAGATGACCGACAACTGCAAAAACGATTGCAAGCCTATATCTCAGTTTATTTGAAGGAAGAAATCGCTGCCGAAGCTTTAGTACGCCGATTGCCGTCATTCACGCGCTTTATGGAGGTTGCAGCACTCACCGATGGCGAAATGGTGAACTACAGGAACGTAGCTCAGGATTGCGGTGTAGATGCCAAGACGGTAAAGGAATATTTCAATATTTTAGAACAGACACTCGTCGGATACATTGTGCCGGCTTTCAGCCGTACCATCAAACGAAGAATCAATCAAGCTCCGCGTTTTTATTACTTTGACGTGGCTCTGCCTAATTATCTGCTGCGCCGCAATAATATGCTACCTGGCAGCGACGATTTTGGCCATGCATTTGAACATCTGCTCATGCAGGAAATAATAGCCTATTTGGGGTATCACGATATCGATAACGCTCTATCCTATTGGCATACATACACAGGATATGAAGTCGATGCCGTATTGGGTGACGCCCAGGTAGCTATTGAGTTCAAAGCATGTCAGGAAGTGCAGTCAAAGCATCTGCGAGGACTCAAAGCTTTTAAGGAAGAACATCCAGATGCCCGTTTGATTATTGTCTCACTGGACATACAACCTCGCACTTTCCACGACGTGGAGGTAATGCCTGCCACCCATTTCCTCAAAATGCTGTGGCAAGGTAAAATTTATAATGGATGATATTCAATCAGATAAATGAACTAAAGACAACGATAGGATATGGAACAGAAAGAGAAACAGGAATTGAGTGCTGGCATGAAGGTGTGCCGCGTGATTGGTGTCATGCTGGTGCTGGCAGCGATTGCCTACGTGATTTGGCCAGGCGATTTTGACAGCAAGGGACTGGTGGGCTATGTGGACGATTTCATGGTATTCATGGCGGCATTCACGTTTGCCCACGGCAGTTTCCAGCGTCCCGAGCGGCGTTACATCCGTCGCCAGCTCTACATGCTCTCGTCATTGTTCGCCTTGCTGGGGCTGTGCTGGATCTTCCTGCTCGCCTTCATGAAGTAACGACGGACGGGACGGTCGTAGAAGCGCCAGCAGAGCCAGGCCAGCAGGATGCAGGCCACTGGCAGAGCGATGGCTACGGGCCACACGTCGTTCATCTTGGCAATGGGCACGAGGTCGCCGTCAAAGCCGATGTGGGCATAGAACAGATACATCAACGGATAGTGGATGGCATAGAGCGGATAACTCAATTCGCCCAATAAATGGCTCACACGATGCGTTGCCCTGCCTATTGACAACTGCGAAGCGCCCAACCACACCAGACACGGGAAGACCAGGATTACACACAACGCGTCATACAGGCCGTTTTGCCAGGGTGCCATCTCGCCAAGAGTGAGCGGCAAGCATCCCACCATGAAAATGATGATGGCGCAGATCCAAAAGGCCCCATGCACTCCTTTCACGGGCCGGAACAGGCGCGCCATGAGCATGCCCATCGTGTATGGGAACAGCATGCGCACCAGCCCCGTCCACAAGCCTCCGTCAACCATCGACCAGCCCACACCCAAATAGCCGTCATAAACGGCTATAGCCGTGAGGCAGTAGCCCGAGGCGACGGCCAACGCGGCCAACATGCGTGTGGGCAGGCGACGCAACATCAGAGCATATAGAATGTTGCCGATATACTCAAAAAACAGCGACCACGAGGGCCCGTTCAACGGGAACAATTCGCCATTGCCGCGCACATCGGCAGCGGATCCGGGCCATAACGGCAGCATCAGCATTCCCATCAGCATGGCCACCATCACCCACCCTGCCGAAACGTGCGAGCCGTCCCAGCGCACACTCCCTTGCAGGAAGAAGCACACGGCACCCACAATGGCTCCGATAATGACCATGGGATGCAGGCGAATAAGGCGACGCTTGAAAAAGTTTCCTACAGTAAGTCCCTCCTCCCAACGGCTGTCATAGGCATAGCCGATGACAAAGCCCGACAGGACAAAAAAGAAATCCACGGCCAGATAGCCGTGAGGAACAGGAGTCCAGTCAAAACACTCAAACACATGATACACAATAACAAGCAGGGCTGCGACTCCGCGCAGCCCGTCAAGGATGTCATAATGTGGTTTAGCCTGGAACTGTTGCATGTGAACGGTCACACGGGAACGACAAGCATCGGCGTATCGGTCTGGAACAAGACGCGATGGGCGATGCTGGGGTTGAACAGGCGCGAGAAGATGCTGGACTTCTTGTTGGGAACAGCGATGAGCTGGATGCCCTCGTCCTTAATGAACTGGGCGACATTGTCCACAAAAGCCTTGGTGGCGATGCGCTTGGTCTTGAAGGTGCACTCGGGATAGTGCTCACGGCAGTACTGCGCCAATTGCTGCAAGGACTGATCGACCAGGCGACGGTCCTTCTTATCGACCACGGGAATGATCGTTACCTCCACGCCTCGCATATTGAACAGGCGCGCAAAGCGGTCAAACGAAATCATATCCTGCTGGATGAGGTTGGAGAAGAACACCACCCGTGTGATGTCGGCCAGGCCGATGTCGGGCATACCGATGGGCACGGTGAAAATGGGGAACTTGCAGGCATCCATCACCTCGCCGGCTACACTGCCGATAAGGTTCTGGCGACGGCGGTTGGTGCCGCTGGTGCCCATGACGATGAGCGACACGTCATACTTTTGGGCATAGTGCAGGATTTGTTCCTCGGGAATGCCCTCGGTCACTTTGGTCTCAATCTTCACCTTGGGCAACTCGCCAGCGGCGATTTTGTCCATGACCATCTTCTTGAACTCGTCCATTTGCAGACGGGCATTCTTCTTGATGGCCTTGAAATTATCCTCAGGGCTCTCATAGCGGTCACTGCCAAAGGGCAACGACATCGTGTGGCGCTCGTTGATGTAACTGTGCAACAACACCACGCGGCCACGGCTGCGGCGGGCATATTCCATGCCCAACTTGACCGACTTGAGCGAGTATTTGCCAAAATCGACAGGCAGCAGCACACACCGCTGGTCACTGGTTACAGTCTCGGGCGACTCAATGATTTGCAACGCCTGGGGCAGGTCGCGCTCGCGTATTCGCACCCTGACGCCTGAGCCCAAGACTTTCTCGTCGAGGTTGACATTGTGCAGCTTCACCTCGATGCCTTCTTCCTCAAGGGTATTTTTCAAATCCACAGCGCGGTCAAACGTGTGGATGGCGACAGTGATCAGTCGATTAGGGTCGTTGTTGTTCTTATTGCAGTCCATAAGGCGTTAAGATTTGGGAAAGAGAGATTGTAAAGAAAACTGGCGAATGCCAACCATTAACTATCGGCTTGCTCAAGAATCTCGAGAGCCATGTCCAGTATTTGAGGGTCGTCAAGCACAACCAGTCCGCCGTCGGGGCCCGGTTCCAGATGGAAACCCATATTTGTCCCGAACTCATAATTTGACCCGCCAAAGTAGTTTCTCACCGACTGAACCGGCAGGTTGAGTTTGTCGGCGATATCGTGGATGGATCCTTCAGGCAGACGATTCTTGATCCGCCTCAGCTCATTGAAAGTGATCGTTCTCGACATATATTCAGTTGTTAGTTTTAAGTTGTTAGCCGTTAGTAAAAACACTAACGCAAGGCATTAATCTCTAATTTCCACAAAGATACGACATTTTGCCCTAATCACAAAATAAAACCCCAAAAAATTCACTTAACCGAAGACGAGAGCCATTGCTCAATTGAATTTTTTTCTTTTGAGCTATAAGGCGGGAAATCAAGCAGCCGCTTGGCGAACGCCTGTACACGTGAGAGTTCATCATCATCGCAGAGCAGAGTGATGAGGTTGTCCTTATGAATAACGAAGTGATATCCCTTCTTTACCTTGTGGTTATGGCTATCATTGACATAGAACTGGTGGTAGGCGTCTATGGCCTCAAACCTGACTGGACGCTTGGTGATAGCACTAATTCTGTCATACACTACACCGGCCATAGCGTCCATGACCTTCAGCTCTTCGCGAGCCCCCAGCGAGGTAGTGTCATTACCATACTCCTTGTGGAATTCTTCCAAGGCGCGGTTCAAATCACGCAAAGCGACAAATGCATCCGAGTCGTAGAGAATCATGTTGCTTGTCACAACAGACATATCGGTACTGATTGGCTCATAGCTCTCGGGATGGATGAGCTTGCTCTTTGTTATTTCCTGAACGCGCAATTCAACATCTTTACCGACTGAATTAATCTTTGCACGACCCACTATCTCAGCAACCTGCTCAGGTGTCCGTTTTTGACAACCAGTTGTCAGCAACATCAGCACCATAATCAAGTATGTTATTCTCTTCATCAAAACCAGCTATTCAGAATGGTATCTCAGTTATTTCAACAAGGATAGGGCATTCCACTCAATTCATAAAGCCCCCAATAATAAAAAGAATTGATGGAATAAGTAATTCTTGCAATGAGAGAAATCACATGGCTTGGGTGAGGGCAGCGACAAGCAGGCCGATGACGGTGACGCCAAAGGCTGAGGCCAACACAATAGCGTCTGGGCGGGTGTAATGGCCTTGTGGGAGACGCCAGCGGCGCTCAATCCAGCGCATCAACTGCCATACTAGCCAACCGGCAAGCACACCGACGATGATACCGCCCAGGATGTCACCCGGATAGTGTACACCCAGATACATGCGGCTATAGCACTGCAACAGCGCCCATGAGAACATCGACAGTGTCACGACCCTGTGGCGCATGACCAAAGCGATGAGCGTGGCAACCGCAAAGGAATTGGCGGCATGGCTCGACACGAAACCGTAAAGGCCGCCTCGATAACCGTTGATGACATGAACCATCGATTCCAGCGACGGGTCATGGGTGGGGCGAAGGCGCTCTACCAGATGCTTGATGAGTCCCGACGACACCTGGTCGGCAACAAGGATGCTGAGGGCAATCATCGCCAGCACCAGCAAGGCATGACGGCGGTTTTGATGCAGCAGTATCCATAGCAAAGCCAACACAAGCAGCAACGACGACCACTTGGCGGTCAACATCCACCAGAAAGCGTCCTGGAACACGTCATGCAAGCCGTTCACGGCCAGCAGCGCATCAGCATCTATCTCATTCAAGTATTCTATCATTAGTTCCCTGTTTTTAGTGCCATATTGAAATTCCCCTAAACTCTAGACCCTAAACCCTAGACCCCCCATTGCGCAAATGCGCAATGGGCTAAATCACTTCCACGTCTTTGGCGTTAATCCATGCCTTATGGCCGCCGGCGGTCGAAACCTGCAGCCACTTGCCACGGGTCTTGTCGGCAATGGAGTCAACAATCTCGACGCGTGTACCCTGCTGGAGCTGGAAAGCTTCTTCCTCCTTGTCGCGGGGTTCACGGGGCGCAGTGCTCAAGGTCACACTCTCGGGCATCACGATGGCGCCATTGCCACCTGTCGCCTTGTGATAGACGTGGAAGGTGGCCAAATTGCCAAGAATGCTCGCAACGAGCAGCAACGCTCCGCCAAAGAAACCGATTTTCCTCATCAGCACATTGTCCATGAACATATATACCGCCACTCCTGCCAGGAAAAGCAGGAAGGAGATGATGGCGATGATCGCCCATGTGTTGCTCGAGAAGCGGCTCACCGTCTGGTCCACCCAGTTGCTGAACCAGGAGTCGCCAGCATCGTCGGGCAGCTGCATCTTGCCGCGCACAAACTCAAGGTTGAACCTTGAGTCGCTGTTCGACGGGTCGAGCAAGAGGGCGCGCTCATAATAGAGCACGGCATGCACGTTGTCCTTGAGGCGGTAATAGGTGTCACCGATGTTGCAATACAATGCCGACGACACACCCGTCTCCTTTGCCTCCTGCAGGTAGAGTTTCAGGGCCTCGTTATAGAGTTCCTGCTTGTAGGCCTGATTAGCCTTGTCGATGTTGGCATTATTGGCCGCCAGGGGCAATGCCAGCACAGCTAATATGATGGTGATGATAATCTGCTTCATGACTCCACAGTGGTTTGTTTTTTGCGTTTCACACTTTCCAGTCGGTCGATTACGCCTGCGGCCTCGTCGAGGACAGCATTCATGTTGTCCGACGCCAATTCAGGGGCATACTGGGCAAACTCGCACTTGTCGATCAGGTCCATCGACTCCTTGCGCAACTGTTCGTCGATGCCGTACTGCTCGAGCTCGGCATTGATGTTGTCCTTGCTCAGCTCACTCACGGGGATAGACAGTTTGTCGCTCATGTAGCCCCACAGGGCATTGAGCATCTCGGCATAGAAGCCGCTGCGGTCGCCTCGCGAGGCAAAGCCACGTGCTGCCTTCAGGCGGCGCTGAGCCACCTTGCTGGCGCGCTTGGAGCGCATGCGGCGCACGTCGGCACGCTCCTTGAGCTGCTTGCGGTAATACAGCAGCAATGCCACCAGTGCCAGCAGCGGAATCAGGAACCACAACCAGTAGGCCCAGGAGTCCACGATATAGCCATGTGACTTCTTCAGCCCCAGGTCACCGCTCTTGATGGGACGGATGTCCATATTCTTCATGCGGTAATGGTTGCTGGGCTGACCCTCGCCCTTGGCCACGGACAAGTGGCGCGCGGGCACGTTGACGGTCACATACTGTCCCGTCTCGGGGTCAAAGTAGGTGAATTCGCTGGCAGGAATATCAAACTCGCCGGCATACTGCGGGATAAAGGTATAGTCCATCACCACCCTGCCGCTCATGTCGCCTGCCCCGTCGTTGACCTGGGCATCGGTCTTGGGGTCGTACACGTCGAACTGCTCGGGGAACTTCACCTCGGGCGCCTTGATGTACTTGATGTTGCCCGTACCGCTGATAATGTAGCGATAGGTGGCAGCACTATAGGTCTTGAGGCCCGTAGCGGGCTTCAGGTCGGTAGTGACGTTGAAGCGTCCCACGGCACCCGTGAACGATGCCGGCTTGGGCTCGGGCAAGGGCAAAATATGGATAGTGGCCTTGTTGCTGGTAACCTTCAGGTCCTTCTCGACAGGTTGGGAGATGGTGCCGAAGATGCTCTTGAACGTGTCGAACTGGACCACGCTAACGTCGTAGTTGCCCGACGAGATGGTGAGGTTGCCGCTCTGCTGGGGATAGAGGATACACTTCTTGAGAATGGCCGTCATGTAACGCTCACCGTTCAGCGTTTCTACCTTGTTCAGGCTGGGCTGCACGGGGATCTCCTCGATGAGGAAGCCGTCAAACGAGGGCTGTATCGTGGGCATGAACTGTGAAATCTGATACTTGGTGTACAACTTGATGGTGCACACTACGGCCTGCTGCTCATACACGCGCGGCTTGCTCATCTCGATGCGCACAAACAGGTCCTTGCCGCTCACCGCCTTGTCGGCGCTCTGCGTCATCGGGTCGCTGTAGTGCGTGGGAGCGCCAGGTGTCGTCTGTTGCTGCGGATGTGAGTTGGCATGACTGCCCGAGGGCAAGATCTCGATGGTCAACGCCTTGGTGCTCATGCGTTTGCCATCAACGACCACCGATGCGGGACCGATGTGGCACTTGCCGCTCTGAGTCGCCTTGTAAATCATGGTGTACTCCTCGCTGGACGAGTGGCTCGACTTGCCGTTGACCCACGACGAGCTGTAACTGTGCGACACGCTCGGGCCATAAATGAGTTTGGCACCGGTCACCTCGGGCGGGGAAAAACTGCTGCCCTCGCCGTTGTTGAGCACAAACGTGACGTTGAACTTGTTGCCCTCGACCACCTGACGGGGCGCCTCGACGGTAAACGATGCCGCCTGGGCCACCACTGCAGTCAAGAGCAGAATTGCTATGTAGATGATGCGTTTCATTGATTCTCTCAGTTTCCGGTCCAAAACCTAAAACCTAACACCTAAAGCCTAATGCCTAAAACCTAAAACCTAAAACCTCACCACTTCTTATTGGTGCGCTGGCGCTCATGGCGTTGCTGCTGGGCTTGCTGGGCATTGATGCGCTGTTGGGTGGCGCGTTCACGGTCCTGCATGGCCTTGAGTACCTGCTCGGCGTTCTGCTGGCTCATGCCGCCCTGCTGCTGTTGCTGTTGGTTTTGCTGATTCTGATCCTGGTTCTGGTTTTGTTTGTCCTGATTCTGTTTATCCTTGTTTTGGTCTTGATTATCCTTGTTCTGGTCCTTATTCTGGTCCTTGTTTTGATCTTTATTCTGGTCTTTATTCTGGTCTTTGTTCTGATCCTTGTTGTCCTGGTTTTTGTCTTGATTCTTGTCTTGGTTTTTGTCCTTGTTTTTATCCTGTTCCTGCTTCTTGAGCTGGGCCAGGCGCAGGTTGTGGCGCGCCTGCTCATCATCAGGATTGCAGCGCAGGGCATGCTTGTAGAACTCAACGGCCTGGTCATACTGCTGACGGCCGTAGGCGATATTGCCCAGGTCATAACTTGCCTTGCCACGCAGTTGCTTGTCCTGTGCGCCCTTGGCAAGGTTGGCGAGGATGCCCTCGGCCTGTTTCATGGGGTTCTTGTCGTCATTCTCTTGAGAGGTCACACTGCCCTGACGCATGAGCGCGGTGGCCAGGTTGAACTGGGCCTTCTCGCTGGCGGGATTTGCCTGCAGGGCCTTGCGGTACTCGACCTCGGCCTCGGCATAGCGTTTTTTCTCATAGAGTTTGTTGCCGTTGCGCAGGCACACCCTTTCCTGCTTGGTCATCTTGGGTGCCTTGTTCTGGGCCATCGCGGGTGTGGCTGCACCCAGCGTCAGAACAATTGCCAGCGCGGTGATGGCGAATTTATTATTTATCTTGTTGAGTCTCATTGTTAACAGTGATTTCTTTCTTGTCCTTCGTGAAGAAATTGTACTTTTTGAGCCACGGATTCTTGCGTTCGAGCAGCAAGAGCAAGCCTAACAGCAAGAGCAGGGCGATAGTAGCAAACACGGGGAACTGCTCATCGTGCTGGGTATAGCTCACGGCTGCCAAGTCGCTCTTGGCCAGTTTGTCGAGCGTTTCCTGCAGGGTTGAGACGGCATCGGCTGCTGTGCCCGAGATATAGACACCCTTGCCGGCCTGGGCAATCTCCTGGGCCATTTTCTCGTTCAGGTAGGTGGTCACGGGGTTGCCGCTATCGTCGGTCAGGTAGCCGCCATCTATGGGGATGGGAGCGCCAGTCGTGGAGCCCACACCGATGACATCGACCTGGACGCCTAGCTTGGCAGCCTCCCTGGCTGCACCCACAGCATCGTCCTCAAAGTTCTCACCGTCGGTGATGATGATAATGGCCTTTTGCGACTTCTTGCTCTGGGAGAAACCGTTCAACGCCAGATTGATGGCTGCACCGATGGCCGTACCCTGGGTGGGGGCCATGTTGGTGCTGATGCCGTTCAGGAACAGTTTTGCCGACGCGGCATCGCTGGTCATGGGCATCTGCATGTAGGCATTGCCGGCAAACACAATCAGTCCCACCTTGTTGTTGTCCAGGCGGTCGATGAGTTTCTGCAGAATCATCTTGGAACGCTGCAGGCGGCTCACGTCCTGCGGGTTGTCGGTGCTGGACGCATTCATCGAGTTGGACACGTCGACAGCGACCATTACCTCGATGCCGTGCACCTTGGTCGTCGTCTTGCTGGAGCCGGCACGCGGACGGGCAAGCACCACGATAACCATCGTGAGCAGCAACAGTTCCAGCGTGAGCCGTATCCATGGCTTGTAACGTGACACCTCGGGCATCAACGGCTCGATAGAGGCCTGCTTGCCATAGCGCTGCAGCCGGCGGTGACGGTCGCGGCGGTTCCACAGGAACAGCAGCACCAGTGCGGGCAGCAGCAGGAGCAGGTAAAAATATTGCGGATGAGCAAAATTGATCATGATCAGTTTCTAGTTTCTAGTCCCTAGTTTCTAGTTTTCGGTTCATCAAAAAATCCAATTCATGGGATGTGCCTTAACAAGGTGTAGTCCAGCAACAGGCTCAGCAAGAGCAAGCCCAGCAGCAACAGCGCCCAGGGCTCGTAATGGTCCTCGGTGTGGGTGAAGCGCTGCACATCCATGTGGGTCTTCTCCAGCTGGTCGATTTCGGCAAAGATATTGCGCAACACACTGCCCGAGGTGGCACGGAAGTACTTGCCTCCTGTGGTGGCGGCGATATTCTTCAATGTGGCCTCGTCGATGACCACTGGCATGCGCTGGTACTGGATGTTGCCGGCATAGTCGATGGCGACGGGATAATCGGCAGTGCCGTTGCTGCCCACGCCGATAGTGTAAATCTTGATACCGTACTTGCGGGCGATGTCGGCTGCCGTATTGGGTGCCACAACGCCGGTATTGTTGGAGCCGTCGGTGAGCAGGATGATGCTCTTGCTCTTGGCCTTGCCGTCACGAATGCGGTTGATGGCGGTGGCAATGCCGTCGCCAATTGCGGTACCGTCCTCCAGGGTGCCTATCTCGGTTTGGCCGATGGCGTTAACCAGAGTGGCGTTGTCCATGGTCATGGGGACCTGGGTGAAACTCTCACCGGCAAACAGCACCAGGCCGATGTTGTCGTGGTCACGGCCGCTGACAAACTGTGTGGCCACCTTTTTGGCACTCTCGAAGCGGTTAGGGTTGAAGTCACGGGCCAACATACTGGTCGAGACGTCGAGGGCGATGACGATGTCGGTGCCTTCCACGTCGCTGGTCGACCAGCTGTCCTTGGTCTGCGGGCGGCACAAGATGACGATCAGGCAAGCCAGCGCAGCCAGTTTGAGGGCAAACGAGAAGTGCTTGAGCCACACCTTCCAACTCGTGCCCATGCCGTCAAACGCACGCGTTGACGACACGTTCATTTCGGGTTCGTTCTTGTCCTGGCTATAGATATACCATGCGATGAGCGGTATCATCAGCACGGGCAACAGCCACAGCCAGCCGGGGTGAGCAAGGTTCATCATTTCTTCACCTCCTCCTTCTTTTCGGGTTCCTCAATGGGGCGCGTGGCCTCGACAAAGTTCACGGCGCGCTGGTAGGCCACCTCGTTGTCGTCGGCCAGCGGGCGTGCATTGGCAAACTTGACGATGTCGGCCACCTCAAGAATCATCTCCAGCTGCTCGTTCACGGCACGGGTCTCATCGTTCTTCTTGAGCGTGTCGATAATCTGTGACGAGGTCATCTCCACGGCATTGATGTGGAAGCGGCGGTCGATGTACACGCGCAGGATGTCGGTCAAGCCGGTGAAGTATTCCTTTTCCTGGCCGCGTTGCCACAATTGGGCGGCCTTGAGGTTCTGCAGATTGATCATCGCTTCCTCATAGGGCGGCAGGCGTTTCCTGGTGGGTTTCAACGGATTGATGCCCTTCTTGTAATACTTGTGGTAGGCCCAGATGCCGGCCCCGATGAGCAACAGTCCCAATAACCATGCCCACCAGTAGTCGGGCAGCCAGTCAAACAGGTTGAAAGGCACCTCCTCGACGGGCTTGATGTCATGAACGTCCTTCATCTGACTCACGTCAACAGGCAGCACCTTGAGGGTGAGCTGGTTGCAATAGGCCGTGTCGCCGTTTACCACATAGGGGATGGGCTTGATGATCCACATGCCCGAGTCAAAGCTCTGGATAATCAGGTCACGGTTGATCTGAATGCGGTTGTTACCCAGGTCGGTCGTGTCGGCGGCCGGGCGCTCGGCAATCTCAATCATGGCGCTGAGCGTGTCCAGCTGCTCACCGGGGAAGAAGCCGCGCGCCTCCTTGTCCTGGGTAATCTCCAGATGCAGGGTCGTGGTCTTGCCCATGAGCAACGTGGCGCTGTCGAGCTTGGCCTTGAAGGTGACGTTACCGCCCCATGCCGCTGGCACGGCAGCCAACAGCACCACGACGGCCATCACGATATGTCTCATTGTCTGTGACATTATAATTGACAGTTTTAAGTCTCTAAACTTTAAACCTTAAACTTTAAACTCTAAAACCCAGACCTCAAGTCGCACCTCGCGACTTGAAAAGCCCCATCAGGGCGGTGACATAGTCCTCGTCGGTCGCTACGCTGGCCATGTCCACGTTGCAGCGCTGCAGGGTGCCGTTAACGGCCTGCTGCTGGTTGTACCACCAGCGGCTGTAGGCATCGCGCACGCGCTTGCTGCTGGTGTTGACCCAGCGCATGGTGCCGCGCTCGGCGTCACGCATACGCATCAGGCCCACGTCGGGCAGCTGTGCCTCGCGCTTGTCATAGACCTGCACGGCAATCACGTCATGCTTGTGGTTGGCGATGGACAGCGACTTGCTGTAGTCATGCTCATCGATGAAATCGCTCACCAAGAAGGTGGTGCAGCGTTTCTTCAAGGCGCCGGTCATGTATTCCAGCACCATGTTGATGTCGGTACCCGTTCCCGTGGGTTGGAAATCCAGCAGTTCGCGAATGACCAGCAGTATGTGCTTGCGGCCCTTCTTGGGCGGGATGAATTTCTCCACCTTGTCGCTGAAGAAGATGACACCCACCTTATCGTTGTTCTGGATGGCCGA
>JAEEGI010021767.1_pt1 | contig 12719 bp, 5 predicted proteins | sample 8958751 | NCBI WGS metagenome assembly JAEEGI01 (sample SAMN16246545, study PRJNA631951) | gut metagenome | biome: gut microbiome; feature: rumen; material: KS-attached | host: Bos | place: Iran: Karaj | collected 2018-10 | reverse complement strand
TTTTGATATTTCCGTATCCGTGGTCAATTCCGATAATCAGCAGATTCCTGTCTTCGTTATATATCATACTTATTCTCCTTTCCGGGCGCAGACATTACGCAGATTTGCCTTTGCCCTGATTTTCATATTTCAGTTTCCGCAGAACCATGATTTGAGATTTCCGGATACCATTTAACGAGTTATCCGAACAGCGGAAACCGTTGAAAAATATGGGAGAATAAGCATGAGGCGTTGAAATTGCCCTTGAAAATGCAAGAAATTGCTTTTTTGTTAGTATTGATATGCTTTCAGTCAATAATGGCTCGAATTCTGTTTTCTAACCTTGTAGAAATATCATCCTCTGTTTTCCACATAATAGTGTTTTTTGAGCAATATCAAAATGTAATCTTACACAATCACGGCAAAGTTGTATTACAGACTTATTAAGCCTTATACAAATTTAGCACCATTATGTTGAGAAACCATCCCAAGTCTTAGGCACATATGATTATATGCAAAATCATTGGGTGAATTATTATATAATAATCCTCTTCCTTTACAAGATGACCTCTTTCGTATCGTTCCGTTTTAGCAGTTATTCCATCTCCTACTGTTAGATAATACTATGGAGATTTATCCAAGACTTTTGTTTGTTCAATTGAAAAATACAAAATCAAAAAGTTAGCATTCCCATCCTGTTGGAACTATGGCAACATTGGTTTTCTTGAATCCAACTGGTGCTTCACCTTGACAGATTTGTTCATCTTTTTCTTAATATGTGGTGCCATTGCTATTCCCCTTTTTTGTAATAAACAGCAATTGTTCCTTCTGTTTTTTCTTGCTTTGAGCGGAAAAGACTATAAAACAATGATGGTATTAGAAAAGCTAATCTTCTGTGCTCATATATATCATTTTGCAGTATTTTTTCTCTTTCTAACCATTCTTCTTCGGATGCTGATATATCTAATTTTAATATACTATTGGCGTATTTTGTCATCTTTTCCAAACGGCAATTATCTTCTTTTATATTTTTTTTATACTCAATAAGCAATCTCAAAAACGGAAGACACCAAGATACAATACTTAGAGTTTTTAAAACTGTATGATTAAATACTAATCCGAAAACAACTATTGATACAACAATAATTGCTATAATACACTCAATGGCAATTGCAATCTTTTTTCGAAGAGTTTGATCCCAGCGGATGTTTTCCTTTTGACACAACAGAATTTGTTTATAAAAGGGCTCTGACGAATAATCCTCATACCAGCAATCATTATTATTAAAGCCTTTTTGTGGGTATTTACTTACCAATTCGATAATTTCGTCTTTAATATCATTTCTGAAACCATAATACATTTTTGTTTCGGCAAATTCCGGATATTTATCGAGAATACGGGAAACAAGTTTCTTCTTATAAAGAAGCGGATTAAAACCGGCCTCGGAATCGTCAGAGCGGAATTCGTCAAGATAATACTTCATATAGCGGTAATCATTTCTTAGATTCCGCTTGAATTCATTTACAGGGGCGACAAGCGTTTTTGCTTCTTCCTCTGTTATATTAATCGTATTGATTAACTGGTAACTTGTTCTAACATACTGACCACCGGCAAACTTTGTCGGCTTTTCGCTTTTGACTATTCCGAATATATTACCGCCGTTGTTCTTGATATGTTCAGCCCAATATCTGATTTTATCTTCAAATTCACCCTCAAACATTTTCAAAAACTTGAGACTTGATTCGGTTACTACCATTTTGACCTGTGAGATATCAGCGGCGAGAGTAAACCCGTTCAACTGAGAAACATCTTTGATCTTACTTGTATTAAACCACTCCTGTAATTTAGTGTTAAACGCGCATGATTTGAAATATCTGTTGCGGAGCAGCATCATTCCTTTGCTGCTTCTGCCGGCCTGTTCAAATACGGATTCATCAAGCAGAGCTTCGCCGTCCCAAAGGATACTTGAGATGTTGACTCTTTCTCTCTTTGCAACTGCTCTGCCTTCTTCACATTTTACATTGATTGCATCGGGATTTGAAAATCCTTCTACATCCCTCATAAAAAGAATTGAGTCAAGCGGGATTTCAACTGTATCTTCAATTGTGCTCAGAGTCAGAGCCGTATATGCCTCATGTGCAACCGGATCCGATATGAGAGTAAGACCGTATTCTTTCAGTTCCGCATCTATTTTTGAGCTGCCCGGGCTGAAATCACTCCAAGCTATCATTTTCTTATACATCTCTTTACGGATAAAATAGCACTTACCGATGCGGCTCATACCTGCGCTGCGTTTATACCTGACATATTCAATCGGATTGCCTTTAGCGTTGAGCATAGTAAAGCCCTTATCATAGAGCCTATCTCTCAAATCAGCAGTAGACAGTATTGTTTTTGCCTGCTTGAATGTATAGCAGTTATTATCTGCGTCAAATCCGAAATTGCAGTATCCGACCGGAAGCTTGTTTGCCGATGCCTGAACATAAGTGATTACGGCGAGTATTTTATCACCGCTTATGCAAATATTATCTGTAATCTCATATTTATTGTCATTGGGATCAACTATTCTGCTGTTTTCATAACGGCAACCGGCTTTTACATACAGTTTACCTTCGCCGTTATATCCTTCGACCTTACCGAACACATTGTATTCCTTATATGTGGAGTCAAATGAAACGCTGATTAACGCGTCGGAATATCTGTTATCATTATGAACCGAGCAAATAGATTTTACTCTGAATGTTTCTTTATATACCGATTCCAGTTTTTTCGTTTCAAGGCAGTATTTCAGCGCACCGCTGAAAAGAGCAGTGTTCGGCCTATATTTTTCATTTCCTTTTGAGTTCTTGACTCTTTCATACAGCTTCAATCCGCTGCCTGAAGCATTAAGACGATATATAACCGACGCGTCAAGCATAGGGATTCTGTATGAATGCTCACGGGCAAATTCTTTTGAGCTTTTCACTGAAATCACTTCCTTTCTTAATCTTCCATTATATAGTCTAACAAAAACAAAGTCCGAAAATACGGACTGAAAAAGCAGAGCTCCCCAACTGAACTAATCAGTTGGGGAGTTGCTTATACAGTAAATTAATCAATAATTCAGTCAGTAAATAATTCTGTAATCAATTGCGGCTTCCATATTTTTAAAATCTACGCTTGAATTACCCATTTGCATAACTGCATCGGTAACGCGTATTGTAGCCCTGAATTTCCAGCTACCGAATACAATCTTACCTGTTGTATTATCAACATCAACAAGTATAACTGCATTTGTATAGGTGATTGAAGCAGTATCTTTACCTGAAACTATTTCCGCGCCCATATCATCAAATGCACGTTTCATGTTTCCAAAAGCACCAATCCCGCGCGTTACCGGTCCGCCGTTTTGAGGATCTGCATCAAAACCATCGACCTGGTCTCTAAGAATCAAAACGATTCTCGTTTTATTACCTTCACTCTTCATATATGCGCCAACAACATCATCTGCCGCAAGCGGCGGATTGCCAGGAACTTCGCTGATTTCGGCAGTGTTTTTTCCAAGAGTTGATGCCACCGCACCTTCAAGCGTCGGAAGGAGTTTGCCTCCTGGTCCGTCCATTTTGAGACTTCCTTCAACAAGGCTCATGCTGAGGCGACCGTTAATCCTGTCTGTTGCTGCCGCGGCATTGTTATATGCTTCAACTATCTCAGAAATATTTTCACTGTCGCTTTCAAAAATATCATATGAAACGGCAATTTCAATATTATGTATACCATTTATTCCGAAATCAACAGGATATTTTTCATAAACAGGGAAATAATCAAGATCCATACTCCGATTCACAAGGAAATATCTGCCTGTGAACAATTCACGGATAAACAACAGTAAGCGCGCGAAGAAATTAAGGCCCGAAGCTTTTGATGAAAGCTGAAAATCACAAGTCAAAGAATCCGAATCTCCACTTGCCATAAAGCTGTTATTGTGCAGATAACCGAGAGGATAGGAATCCAACGAAAGAACATTGACATAAATGTTTCCAAGCGCTTTTTCCGAAACATTTGTAATCTTTATCTCAGCTGTAACGGTGTCAAACAAATTATACTGTTCCTTGTCTAAATTCAATTCAATTTTAAGTTCGCTGCCGTCAGGCTGCGCCGGCTCTGCTTCTTCGGCAAACGCGAGGGGGACGCAACTGAGCACCATAATAATTGCAAGAGTGATTGAAATGAGTTTTGTGTGCTTCACTTTGTTTTTTACTCCTTTTTGTTGATTAAAAAATGAATTATCTCACTATACTTTTAGGGATTGAAATGATTAGGTGATAGCGTTACATAAAGACTTGACCATAACAACCGTTCTAACGTTTAATCCTAGGATAAGATCCAATTATACAGTTAACAAGTATAATAACTGCTAAGTATACGAAAAGAAAAGATGATTTGTATAATCCTGTAATGAGAAATAATAGCAGAATCAGGTTTTCAATAGTGTAAATACAATTAGTTTTTGTTCTGTATTTAATTGCTTGATTTATAATCAAATACGATTGAATAGAAAGAGAAACCAAGATAATAGTCAAAGATACTATTATTGTTATTGTATTTGAATAATAAGTCACTATACCAATCGACAATAGACAAAAAGCAAGTAGTATCTTAAAAATCATTGTTCCTACATCCATTTTCCATATTTATAAATCGGTTCATTATAAATCGTTGTATTTATTGAGTATATAACCGCATAGCTTTTAAGCGAATCATCATTATCAAATTCGATTAATGCGTCATCTATCATTTTTTGATAATAATCTTCTTCGAACGAATCTCTTACAGACCAAAGAGTTAGAGCTGCACTCATCCTAGGTGAAATAATACTTGTAATCGCAGTTACAATAATAATCATTCTATCTGTTTTTTCTTTTCTTTCATGGTACATTGAATTTTCACGAGCCCATGCTTTTCTAACGCCGTAGTATATAACAATATTATAATCTCTATAAATTCCATTTCTATTAGGACTCATTCTACCGCGAACGGTTAGTCTATGTAATCCAGAAGGCAACTCTTCGTTTGAAACGTAATTAGGATTTCCTTCAGTAGCATAAAAACTTAATCCAAATCTTTCAGCAGCCTGAAAATAAGCAGCGGTGATATTCGGTATATAATCATGCCCGTCTTCTGACAGTAATGATTTATATATTATTCCTTTCAAATACGATACCAATCCATCAAAAGGCAAATATCCCCTCGGATCCACATACATAACAGGATTATTCAGGCAATACGCAAACATATTTGTGCTGTTGATGTGGTCGCCGGCTACAAGGTAAGCGTCGGCCGAGATAAATCTGCCCGTCTGCGGATCGTAGTAACGGCTCTGAAGATAATACAGCTCGGACTCTTCATCATAGACATATCCGCGGTAACGAAGAGGATTAAAGTATGCAATATCTCCGTAACCGGTTGCAATGGTAGAAGTTCCGGGTTTTCCCCACGCGTCATATCTGTACTTTACGACCACATTGCCGCTTGCGTCAGCAAGACCGAGAACATCACCCTGTATGTTAAGGATGTAGTAATATACTGTGTTGTCATATTTCAGCGCAAAAGGTCTGCCGTCCGCGCCGTAAGAGATGTCAAGCGTATGTCCCGATACTTCTGTTCTGACAAGCTGAGAACCGGAATAGTAGTAACTGTAATCATCGTATCCTGTATTTCTTTCCGTCCTCAGTCCGTTTTCATCATAGGCAAATGTCATACTGTAGTTAGAATCTGTCAGTGACATAAGCCGGTTGCGGTCCCAGGTCATTGTCTTATCCAGGTATGTCGTCGGATTGCCGTTGGCATCATAGATGATTTCGTCACCGTTAAACCTTGTCACTCCGTTTTTCCAGTGACTGTCGGTGTAGTCATACTCCACATCATCCTGAAGAAACCAGGAAGGTATATCGGATTCGGTTGAATAACTGTATCTTTCCCTGAGGAGAATATCGCCGTTTACATCATAATAGTAAACATAAGTGGTATAGATATAGAAGTTATCCTCCCTTACAAGACGGTTCAGCTCGTCATAATAATACCGTATTTTCTCAACGCCGTTTTCATAGACTTTAGTTATGTTGCCGTTATTGTCATAGTCATAACTCAGTGTAGGATAGAGCTGAGATGTAACGCCGCCGATTGTCTTATTGTAAGTAACCGAATCAATCCTTCCGGTCTGATTGCTTCCGTTGGCTTTGTATGTGTATGAGTTTGATACCGAACTGCCTGTTCCTATTGCGCCGGTGCTTGATGTCAGGCGGTTGAGTCCGTCATATGAATATGAAATGTCACCATTGATGTTATTCAACGCTGTTCCCGATACTCTGTTACGGTTATCATAAGAATATGACTGATCGCTGACAACATCGTTATTGTCGGTAATGACCGATTTGACCGGTCTGCCCTGAGCGTCATACGCAAACGCGCTGTTTTTGCCGTCGGTGCGTGAAATGCCGACTGTTCTTCCCGCCGGATCATAGAGATATGAAGTGGTGTTGTCATTCTCCGCGTCATATACTTCGGTAAGAGCGTTGTTGTCGTTATACTTGTATGTATACGCAAGATTGCCGTTATATGATGTGGACGTTAATCTGTCCTTATCATCATAAGTGTGGGTGGAATATGTGCCGTCCGCCTGATCCACTCTCGAAACGGTGCTGTCTGAGTTATATGTTAAATCCGTAAGAGTGACCGCGCCGTTTTTTATCTTATCGTTTCGACCATATAAATCATATGTAAATCCGTAGGCTACGTCGGCAGTGGAGATTTTTGTTAACCTGTTTACACCGTCATACTGATAACTGACCTGCGCTACGCCGTCACCGACATCGGCATATATGCTACTGATTAAATTGCTGCTGTTGTATGAGTAATTTGTTTCGTTGCCGTTAGGATCGGTAACCGTCAGAAGGTTGCCAGAAGAGGTATCATATGAATATGATATGACAGCGCCCGATGAATCGGTAACGCTTGTGAGATAATTGTTATCGGATGTATATGCGTAAGTCGTGGTCGCGGAGAGACTGTCGCTGCCTGTTACTGTCGCGGTCAGAGGCAGACCTTTATTGGGCGAGGGATATGTATATGATGTGGTTATACCGCTGACTGAATCCGATGCGGTGAGGATATTATGATTATTATCATAGGTATATGTTGTATTACCTAAAGTAACATTATTGGATATCTGCTGAATGCCGGAAACATCGTGAGTGGTGACGTTATATGAAATTTGCTTTGAGTTTCCGATTCCGTCGGAAACGGCGGTTACCTGACGGTTATTATTGTAATCATAATTATACCCATAAACCACGCCTTTGTAAAGGAACAAATCTTTAAAAGAAGCCGAGGATGCCTGTTTATCATTATGAAGTTCTATTCTTACAGAATCAAAATTATAGTTCGAATGAATTTTTGTTAAAACATGATTCCATTCTTCCGTGTTAGGATCACCCGGCAAAGAAACAATCTCTCTGTCAGAACCGCCAGATATGAATACAATCTTTACACCGTAATATGAGTCAGAACCCAAAGGGAATGATTTTGATTTTTCAGAAATACCAAATACAAATTCTTCACCGGCATTCCCTTTCAAAGGAAATGTTTCTTTTAAAATCTGTGTATAAGTTAAGGTAGCTCCGACAGTTGCACGGCCATCATATGTTGTCCAGTTACCACCGTCTGTTTGCCAGTAATTTGAAACTGAGTTGTTAACATTTTTGAATCCGGGATCCGGAATCATATTATACGATTTAATTGTATTTCCCTCAATTGCTTGTGCAATATCGCAGTAAACAGTTCCGGTAAAATCTTCAAATACAAGATATACACTGACTGTTGTCTGACCTGCAGGAACTGTTATTGAAGCGCTTAACGGCATCCATGAATTGGCTGTAGTAGTAATTGCGGGGCTTGTAGACTCAACGTTTCCCGAAGCAAGCTTCAAATATACTTTTCCGCTCTGAAGAGTATCAATAATATTAAGTTCAACACTGACAGAATATGTATTACCGGGGGTTGCCGTAAAACCTTCAGGCCATGAGCCCGGCCTGACAGAACCCCATGAACCGTTGCCGGTTATTTTTTCAGCAGTAGGATAATTGTTTGTTCGATCTGTACTTAAAGTACAGGATAGAGTCGACGGGGAAGAATACAAAGACCAGTTTTTCATCTGCCTGTTCTCTCTGGAAAACAGATTATCATTGCCCGAAAATGGATTTGACTTGTATGATACAGTGTTATTCAGATTCCCGTTATTGTTGTAACCTATTTTTGAAGTGTTACCTTTTGATGTATAAGAAACCGGTCTTCCTAACCAATCATAATCTATACTGACAGAATCATCATGATTGTTCTGAACTAACGATTGGAATGTATAGTATGTGAAATTCAGTTTATCATTATAACTGCCGGAATTGTTTTCACCATATACAGTCACGGACTTCATTTTTGTATACAGGTTAGCGCTGAAATACATTGTGTTGAATTCAATCGCCCATCTTGCGTTTACGTTATTCTTAATCTCATTCAGATAACCGTTTGAATATGAAAGATACGTGTGCTTTCCGTCAGGATATGTAATGCCTGTAAGATAAACGCCAGTATATGTATAGTTTGTTTCTCTGCCTGCGTTATCCGTAATTTTGGTGAGATAGTTATTGGAATCATATGTAAATGATATAGTCTGATTTGCTCCGCTTGTCACCTGTGCTATCTGATTATTGGTATATGTAATCTGGATGGTATTGTTGTTTGTATCCTTTATCTCAGTTAAGAAACCGCTTGAATTGAAAGTTTTTGTTGCTCCGTTTAAATATGTCAGCCTGTATCCGCCGCTGATTGTTGTATATATTGTTGTGGGATCATCCTCGACTCGGTATGCGCTGTCTTTCCATACTATTTTATGCTCAGTTCCATCCGCATCCAAATATGTGCTTGAAGATATTTTCTCGATAAGATTAAGCTTGAAGCCCCTGCCGAAATTCATATTGCCGTAGTTTACGTTATACATATCGGGACTTCCGTAGATATGAGAAACACCGACGGGCAGAACAAGCCCGCTCGTTGCAGCGTCATTATGAACATAGTAATACGCGCCGTTATATGTATTGGTATAGAGCGTTCCGCTTCTGCCCATATCTACTGTCTGAAAATCCCAGTAATCTTCTAATCCAATATTAGTGTTGTAGTACAGAGTTACATAAGGAGTATGTGACGAAGCTTCCGATGAATAGAACGACGGCTGGCAGTTTTTATTCTCGTTGCTGGTGGAAATCATAAATCCGTTATTATTAACGGTATTGTTATGCCAATACCGTACTTTACTGGTAATATCGACACTGTATAGATGATCACTGCCACTTTTTCCTTCGATGGAGGCCAGAACAGGTGTGCCATCGGTCTGAGGACCGTTTTTTGTAGTGGACAGCGGCTGATTATTCCAGGTGATTCCGCTTTCTGTCCATGATGAATAACCTGTTAAATCGAACAGTTTTATATATTTAACATCGTCGCTGAATGAATATGACAGGCTTTTCTGCGTGAAATTCAAACTGGCATGCCAAATTATTGTGTTATCGGGCATACCCGGAAGCGTAAACTTCATATATGACCTTCTGAGACTAAGAAAACCGTTGCCCGAGTAAAGAGTATCCTCATTGCCGTAGTTTGTAGTATTCTGCAGATATCTGACCGAAGCATCAATGAAGCTTCCGGAATTTATGTTTACAGTAGGATCAATTCTTACCGGAAACTCTCTTTTATTGCTGTTTATCCATTTTTCATCAGCGATAACGGTCAGGATATTGCCTTCAAGTATCATTTTAACATCATCACTGTATTCGCCATTCGCGTCTACCATATATGGAGCAGCGATTGTATATATGGCTTCCTCATCATTTTCAGATTTGAAGAAACCGATTGAGCCGTCCGAATTTGTTACGGGAATCAAGTCTCCGTAATTGAGTTCAAACTTGTATTCATAATTATCCTGCTTGCCGGTTACGACTATATCTTCCTTAATCTTTGAGGAGCTGACAGTATATTCCAAATCTGCACCATTAAGTGCAGCCTTATATTCAACTTTAGAGGCAGAAGTTTTTGATTCTATAGTTTCAGCATTAGCTCTTTTGATTGCCGAAGTATCTTCCCCGTAATCCACAACATATTTTGCGGCATCTGTTACAACTGTTTTTTCACTTTTATTATCTTTTCCCAAAAGGACACTCATACTGAAATCATAACCGTCTTTTGAAAACTCAATTTTGCTGCCGTTTTCTATATTCTGAGGCAATCTCAAGTCCATTCCCGAAGCTCTGGGTGAATATGCTCCGTCTTTAAAGACAAGAGAATTATCGATTTCTTTCCAATCGCCGTCTGAATCCTGATAATGAACGGGTTCAGAATACACAACCGCAACATTGGCCCCGTTTTCGAGACTGAAATGCTTTACATTCTCCTCACGCAATTCCTCTATCTCGCCGCTAATACGGGAATCGCCGTCGTAAAACGTCTTGATTTCCTGCTCGTCAATCTCAGCGCTCGGATTCTCGGCAGCGTTTGCCGCAAATCCAACTGCGCCGGTCTGGAATACCATAACCAGGGTGAGAAGAATTGACAGAAGTTTTATTGTTGTTTTCATAGTTATTGATCCTTTCACAAATCTTTTCATTAATTGTATATTTGCGCTTTGAATAACTCAACAGATTTGCAAAACTGCACACTTTTGACTACAAAACTGCACCTCGTCAAACAATAACGAAATGTGGGGATAGTATTTATTACACAAAAACTCCTTGACTGAAATTCAATCAAGGAGTTTTAAAATGTTTGAAGATTTCTAATTTTATTTAAGATGTACTGCATACAAATCCAATTCTTACACAAAACGAATGCTCATTTTCATTATAGTTCCACTCAACTTCACCGCCGTATTTTTCTGCAGTTTTAATTATGCTTTTCATTCCATATCCATGAATACCGGGTTTTCTTTTCGTTGAAATCAGTTTGCCTTCTGAAACAGTTGGCTTTTGATCGCATGAATTACAACATGACAGAATATCAAAAGAACCATTCCGATTAATTGAAAGATTAATAGTTTTATCTTGTGATTGCTTTGCAGCTTCAACAGCGTTGTCAAGTATATTGCTTATCATTGATATTAAATCAGCAGAATCCATAAAAGAAAGGTTAGCGGTTTTTATTGAGTGATCAAATTTAATATCATTTGTTTCACATTCAGTCTGATATTTATTAAGAAGCAAATCCAAATACTTATTGTTTGTATTACCGAACATTGATGTTTCTTTTATCTCTCCGTATATCCTATCAATGTACGCACTGATTTCCGGAATATTAGCAATCGCTTTAATTGCAAGTAGATGATTCTTTTCATCATGAGTCAGCATCTTAAGCATCTCGTTTTGTTTATCTAACACGGCATAGTAAGCAGTGTCAGTTTTAACTCTTTCCGCCTCGCTTTGTTCTTTATATAATTCATCTAACCTTTTTGAAGTTCGGCTGTAGAAAGTGAAAGTTAAGAAGACAGAAACAAGAATAGCAAATGACGCAACCATTATGGCAACACTTGTGCGTTTTGTAATTGTATAACTAGTAGATATTATCCAAAAAGTATAAAGGATGGCAACGGCAGTCAACGGATATAAAAACAAGAAGACCGGGATTCTAACATTTCTGTTGCCTTGAAGATAGAATCCAGCATATTCGGATATTTTTGTGAAAATGTAAAATACAAATCTGCTTATGAGGGTCGCTAACAGAAAAATGGATACCGACGCGTTGTAGTAACTGAAGTCATTTTTAAGCTCAAAGGAAAGAAATGTAAGCGACAAAAACTCTGAAGCTGTTAATTCTGCTGAAAGAAAAGCAGAGGCGATGACTGAACTCGTAAAATTGGCATTAAAAAACGCAAAAGCAAGGGTAATATTTATTAAAAAATATAACAGAATATTTATTGCAGTTGAATCAAACAGAATATATACGCCATATTCAAGAGTGCAAAGAATCGCAGAAGCAAAGTAAGGAGTCGCTTTCTTTTCAAACAACGGTTTCTTTCCAAAAATATTATTGATAAATGCAAATGAGACTATAAGTTCCAGTATATGAGCAGTCAATGGTGCCAATTCTTGCATAATATCACTCTCCTATACTGTCAAAGAACGCTGTTCGAAAAGCAGATTGTTTTCTATAAGAAATTGGTATTCTATATTTACTGACAAGTTCTACTGTATCTCTCCGATATGAAGTTATATATTTCATATTGATTATATAACTTTTATGTACTCTATAAAAAAAAGAAGCAATCAATTTGCTTTCCCAAAAGCTCAGCGAACTAGCAGAGATATACTTTGTATTCTCAAGAACTACTTCTGTAGTTCGACCAACTATCTCAATATAAACTATATCATTTGAAGACACGGTAATCATAGTGTTGTCTTTTTTCAGATAAAAGGAAATCTGAGTGTTATCAATGAGAGCTAATGCTTTTTTTACACCTGAGCGTAATCTTTTAACGTCAAGTGGTTTCTTAATAAATCGAAAAGCGTTTATATCCATTGCTTCATCAAGATATTTATCGTATGAAGTGATAAAGAAGATGACAATGTTCTTATTAATTGCTTTCAATTTGCGCGCAGTTTCGATACCGGTGTATGGCTTCATCTCAACATCCAAGAAGGCAAGGTCATATGAAGTGCTGCTTT
>JAEEGI010021760.1_pt1 | contig 12722 bp, 7 predicted proteins | sample 8958751 | NCBI WGS metagenome assembly JAEEGI01 (sample SAMN16246545, study PRJNA631951) | gut metagenome | biome: gut microbiome; feature: rumen; material: KS-attached | host: Bos | place: Iran: Karaj | collected 2018-10 | reverse complement strand
CGCCGAAGTCGGGTACGGCCTTCTTCAGGAACGTCCAGCCGATCACGATCTCGTGCGCCACCGGGGGCGCGGAGATTCGCTACACGATGGACGGCTCGGAGCCCACGGCCTCTAGCGCGCTCTACAAGGGCCCGGTCTCGATTTCCGCGAGCGCGACGATCAAGGCGCGCGCATTCATCGTAGACGGCGAGCCGAGCGGCATTGCGTCCGCATCCTACGTGCGCAAGGCGATCATTGGCGAGAACCTTGTGCAGAACGCGTCGCCGGTGCAGGGCGTGGTGCAGACGCTTGGCGTGCCCGCGCCTGGAACGTACGCGGTGTCGTTCAGCTATGCGGGCGTCTCCGGGCATTATGGAGAGCAGGTGGAACTGCGCCTTGCGAAGGGCGGCGCAACGAACACGCTTGTCTCCGTTGCCGCCACCTCCGCCGGAACCTTCACCACGAACTTCACGTTCGACGTCTCATCCGCAGGCGACTGGGATCTCTTCATGTACAATCCAGCGAGCGACGCCACCCAGCCTGTGACGCTCTCGAATCTATCGATATTCATTCCCGAGACCGATGAGAGCCTTGGCCAGTACTGGATATACGAGACGGAGCGCACCTTTGGCTCCACCGGCGAATGGAATGCCGAGCCGACTTTCCAGGATGGCAAGATGGGCTTCGATGGAAGAGAGACGTTCACTCCTTACGAAGAGCAGAACGGGCGGCGCGCGGTGATAACGTTGACGATGTCATTCAACTATATTGCGGATGAAGAACTCGACTTCGGCGAAATTCCGAAGACCGCGGTTCGGATTGCGGAGGACAAGACATCCGGCAGACGTACGTTCAGCCTCTTGACGTCGGCCGACGGAGCGCCTGTGTGGCGGAACGTGAGTGCGGAAGGCGCGGGGGAGCCGCAGCTGGATGTTTCCTACACCTTCAAGTTCGCCATGGACTGCGCGGCCGGCACTTTCACGGTTGCGCTGGTGAACGGAGATGCTGAGACGCCGCTGCTAGACGGGGCCAACGATACGTTTGCGTTCGCGAACCGGCGCCAGACCCCAGTGGAGGAGATCGAGTTTCAAGGGTCGGTATATCTCGATTCGCTCTATGGCAGCTACGATGACTTAGTCGCCGCATTCGCGGAGGGCGACGTGCTGGCGTTAGCTGGCGGCGCTCTCTCGGATGGCCTTACCGCCGCGCAGGCTGCATGGCTCAACTCGATGAACGCCTACGACGCGGTGAAGGCGAAGGTGGGCACGATTGGGGCGGACGCCTTTCTTGACGCGTGGCTGCTGAATCTCGACCTCAGGGAGGAGCCGCTTGGCTCTGGAGCGCTCAAGGTGTCTGGAATAGAGGTCACGGAGACCGAGGTGAAGGTGTCCGTAAAGCTGGAGCGCACGGGCGCGATGCAGAACGCGGCGATCAACGGCGTCTTGAAGCTCTATGGCGGCACGTCGCTTGACGTGATGGCGCCGCTGAACGAGACGCCCGTCACGAATGAAGATTTCGCGAGCGGCGATACAGCGCTTTTCGTCTATCCCCGCAGCGGCGAGGCCAAATTCTTCCGTCCTGCGATCAGGCAGCGATGAAACGCCTGGAACGCACTGGCCACCAGGCACTAGGCACTAGGCACTAGGCACTAGGCACTAGGCATTCAATATGATATAATCTTATCTGATTTCCAACGAGAGGCTTTTACGATGAAACCGATTCTTCTTTCGGGAACTGCGGCGTTTTCGCAGTTCCGTCTTGACGCTCTGCGCGCGGCGATGGGCGCGCGCGACGGTGCCCTCCGAAACGCGCGCATCGAGGCGACGTGGGTGTACGCCATCGAGTGCGATGGCGACGGGCCCGACGCCGCCACGCTCGAGCGTGCCGCCCTGCTGCTGAACGCGGAGGGGACTGGAGGCGCCTCTGCGCCTGTGCGTGAAGGGGAGGGCAGCTCGTTCTTCTACGTGACTCCGCGAAAGGGCACGATCTCGCCATGGAGCTCTAAGGCGACGGACATTTTCCGCAACTGCGGCCTCAAGGGCATTTCCCGCGTCGAGCGCGGCATACGATTCGCAGTGTCGCCCTCGCCCTCGCAGCAGGCGCTTGCGGCGCTGTACGACCGGATGACGGAAGGCGTGTACGACTCGCTAGACGACATCTTCGATTCGCCGCCGCCGCGTCCCGGACGCTCCTTCGACGTTCTCGCGCGCGGCGTGGAGGCCATTCGCGAGGCGAACACAGAGCTTGGCCTTGCCATCAGCGAGCCTGAGATGCAGTATCTCGCCGACAGCTTCAAGTCCGCCGGACGCAACCCCACCGACACCGAGCTCGTGATGTTCGGCCAGGTGAACAGCGAACACTGCCGCCACAAGATCTTCGGCGCGAAGTTCATAATCGACGGCAAGGAGATGCCCAACTCGCTCTTCGGGATGATCAAGAACACCCACAAGAAGAACGGCAAGGGCACGCTCGTTGCGTACAAGGACAATTCGAGCGTCGTGGAGGGCTTCCCCACCGAGATGTTCGGCACGGGCAACGAGCCACGAACCGCGAGCCACGCCTACCGCTTCCGCAAGGTCCAGCTCGATCAGCTGATGAAGGTGGAGACGCACAACCACCCCACGGCGATCTCGCCCTATCCGGGCGCCGCGACTGGCGTGGGCGGCGAGATCCGCGACGAGGCCGCGACGGGCAGCGGCTCGCGTTCCAACGCGGGCATCTGCGGCTTCATGGTGAGCGACCTCCACATCCCCGGCGCGCCGCAGCCGTGGGAGCGCGTGTACGCCGAGTTCCCGAAGAGGCTCGCGACTCCGCTTGAGATCATGACGGAGGGCCCGATAGGCGGGGCGGCGTTCGGAAACGAGTTCGGCCGTCCGCAGCTAACGGGCTTCTTCCGCACGTACGAGGGCGAGGTGGCGGGGCAGTACCGTGGCTACCACAAGCCGATAATGCTCGCGGGAGGCCACGGCGTGATCATCCGCGACCAGGTGGAGAAGAAGCCGGTCAAGACTGGCGCGTACATAGTGCAGATCGGAGGGCCGGCGATGCGCATCGGCCTTGGCGGCGGTGCGGCGTCCTCGATGATGACCGGCACGAACGACGAGGCGCTCGACTTCAACAGCGTGCAGCGCGGCAACGCCGAGATGCAGCGCAGGTGCCAGGGCGTGATCAACGCGTGCGCGGCGATGGGCGCGAAGAATCCGATACTCTCGATCCACGACATCGGCGCGGGCGGCCTCTCGAACGGGTGTCCCGAGCTGGTGGAGGCGACTGGCGGCAAGTTCGAGCTTCGCAAAGTGCACAACGAAGAGCCTTCGATGAGCCCGATGGAGATATGGTGCTGCGAGGCGCAGGAGCGCTACGTGCTGGCGCTCAGGCGCGAGGCCAAGGAGTTCTTCGAGACGCTGTGCGAGCGCGAGCGCTGTCCGGTGGCGTTCATCGGCGAGGCGACTGGCGACGGAATGCTCGTGCTGGAAGACGACTATTTCCACGATTCGCCGATCGACATGGACATCAAGGTGCTGCTCGGTAAGCCGCCGCGCATGGTGCGCGACGTCAAGCGCGTGGAGCGTGAGCACAAGCGGCTCGACATGCGCGAGGTGAGGCCTTACGACGCCTTCTTCCGCCTCTTGCATCTTCCCACGGTGGCCGACAAGACGTTCCTCGTCACGATCACCGACCGTTCCGTGACGGGCCTTGTGGCGCGCGACCAGATGGTTGGACCCTACCAGCTGCCCGCGGCCGACTGCGCCGTCACCACGATGGGCTACAAGACGCTCAACGGACAGGCCATGGCCACCGGCGAGCGCAGTCCCGTGGCGATGCTGAACGGCCCCACCTCCGCGCGCCTCGCGATCACCGAGGCTCTCACGAACCTCGCGGCCACGAACTGCGGCGACATCAAGAACGTGCGCCTCTCCGCCAACTGGATGGCGCCTTGCGGCGAACCTGGCGAAGACGCCAACCTCTACGACACCGTGGAGGAGGTGGGCCTGAAGTTCTGCCCTGCGCTCGGCATATCCGTGCCTGTGGGCAAGGACTCCTGCTCGATGCACACCACCTGGACCGATTCGAAGGGACTCGCCCACCGCCAGGTGGCGCCGCTCTCGCTAGTAATCTCGAGCTTCTCTCCCGTGGCAGACGTATCGCTGACGCTGACACCCGACTTGAAAGATGTCACACGGAGACCCGGAGACACAGAGGGAGAAAATAATGCCTCTGTGCCTCAGTGCGAGGAATCGTCTACATGCCTCGTCTACGTCGATCTTGGCCACGGCGCATACCGCCTCGGCGGCAGCTGTCTCGCGCAGGTGTACAACCAGCTTGGCGACGAGCCGGCTGACGCCGACGCGAAGTCTGTCAAGGCGTTCTTCAACGCGATGCAGAAGATCGTTGCGAAGAAGCTGGCGCTCGCCTACCACGACCGCAGCGACGGCGGCCTTGCGGTGACGCTCGCCGAGATGGCCATCACGGGCGGCATGGGCGTGGCCGTGGATCTGCCAGATGCCGATGCCGATGGCAATGCGCTTGATCCGCTCGCGGTTCTCTTCTCCGAGGAGCCAGGCGCTGTGCTGCAGGTGGCGAGCGAACATGTGAAGGAAGTGCTCGATGTCTTCAAGAAGGCCGGACTTGGCGCGGATGTGTTCGTAGTCGGCGCACCGGTGAAAGACCGCTCCTTCACTGTCAACGTCGGCGCGCGCCGCGTTCTCGCCACGAACATCACCGCCATTCGCCGCGCGTGGAGCGAGACCACCTACCGCATGCAGGCGCTGCGCGACAATCCCGTCACGGCCCGCGAGGAGTACGACAACGGCCTCGACGAGAACGATCCCGGGCTCGCTTTCAAGCTCACTTACGATCCTGACGATAATTTCACACAGAGCCACAGAGCCGCAGAGAAAAAGCGGGGGAACGGGAAATATCTCCGTGCCTCTGCGTCTCTGCGTGAGAAAAACAAGCCCCGCATGGCCATTCTGCGCGAGCAGGGCGTGAACGGGCACATCGAGATGGCGGCGGCGTTTGCGCTTGCGGGCTTCGAGAGCGTGGACGTGCACATGACGGACCTCCTTTCGGGACGCGTTGACCTTGCCGGCTTCCAGGGGCTTGTGGCGTGCGGAGGCTTCAGCTACGGCGACGTGCTGGGCGCGGGAAGCGGCTGGGCGCGTTCGATTCTCTTCAACGAGCGTCTGAAGGAGATGTTCAGGAAGTTCTTCCATCGTCCCGAGACGTTCTCGCTAGGAGTGTGCAACGGCTGCCAGATGCTTTCGCAGCTGAAGGATCTCATTCCGGGCGCGGAAGGGTGGCCGGCGTTCAAGCGCAACACGTCGGAGCAGTTCGAGGCGCGCTACTGCACGCTTGAGGTGCTGGAGTCGCCGTCGATCTTCTTCAGGGGAATGTCCGGAAGCCGCATTCCGATAGCGGTGGCGCATGGCGAAGGGCGCGTCGAATGGGAAGGGCCAAGGCCCGCATCTGCCTTGCCGGCTCTGCGCTATGTTGACGGACGCGGCATGCCTACGGAGCGCTATCCTTGGAACCCCAACGGTTCGGCTGGTGGCCTCACGTCGTTCACCACCACCGACGGGCGCGCCACGATCATGATGCCGCATCCCGAGCGCGGCTTCCGCGCGTGCCAGCTCAGCTACAATCCGGGGGTGTTCGTCGGCGAGGCGGGGCCGTGGATGCGGATGTTCCGCAACGCGTACGCGTTCGCGGTGGGTGCGAGGTAATGAAGAAAGGCTGCAGCATGGCAGAGGGAGAGATAAACTTCGAAGAGTCGCTGAAGACGCTTGAGCGGCTGGTGGCGGAGATGGAGAGCGGCACGCTTTCGCTCGACGAGATGATGAAGCGTTTCGAGGAGGGGCGCAAGCTCGTGGCCTCGTGCACGACGGCGTTGGAGTCCATACGCCAGCGCATCGAGCAGGTGGTGAGCGCCCCGGGCGAGCCGCCAAAGGTGGCGCCGCTCGACATTCTTAAGTGAGGTTTCGATGTTTAGAGGTTTCGAAGTTTCGAGGTTTCTAGTTTCTGGTCTTGATGTTCGCCCCTCACACTCATAACCCCCGAAACTCATAAACTTCGAAACCTTCAAACTTTCAAACATCAGAATGTGATATACTATCGTCATTGGAGATCAAAGAGATGGCAGAGCAGATATCATTCGAGCCCCCGAGGGGCATGCGGGATTTCTATCCCGAGGACATGGCGTGGCGCAACCGCGTGTTCGACGCGTTCCGCGCCGCCGGCGAGGCCGCCGGATTCGAACCCTACGACGCGTGCGTCGTGGAGAGCTACGAGCTTCTCGCGCGCAAGGCGGGCGAAGAGGTGGGCGAGCAGATCTACCATTTCAACGACAAGAGTGACCGTCACCTTGCCCTCCGCGCCGAAATGACGCCCACGCTTGCGCGCATGGTGGCGCAGCGCCAGGGCACGCTTGCGTTCCCGATAAAGTGGACGGCCATCGCGCAGTGCTTCCGCTACGAGCGCATGACGAAGGGACGCAAGCGCGAGCACTACCAGTGGAACTGCGACATCATCGGCGAGGAGAGCGTCCTCGCCGAAGTGGAGGTGCTGGGCGCCGCCTGCGACGCGCTGCGCCGGATGGGCCTCTCCAACGCCGACTTCCGCGTGCACGTGTCGAGCCGCGCGCTTCTCTCCGAGCTGCTCGCGGCGAGCGGCATCCCTGCCGCCCTGCACGCGCAGGTGTTCCTCGCGCTCGACAAGCGCGGCAAGATGCCCGACGAGGAGATCGCCGCAATGCTGCGCGACGGCGGCGTGGACGAAGCGGGCGTGAAGGCGACGTTCGCCATCATGGATCTCAAGACGCTAGACGAGGCAGCCGCTCTTGCGGGTGCGCCCGCGGAGGGCGCGCGCAGCGGCGTAGAGGATCTGCGCGAGCTCTTCCGTCTCGCCGCAATCGCGGGCTTCGCTGACTGCCTTGAGTTCGACATCTCCGTCATCCGCGGCCTCAGCTACTACACGGGCATCGTCTTCGAGTGCTTCGACGTGAAGCGCGAGTTCCGCGCCATCTTCGGCGGCGGCAGATACGACAACCTCCTCACCACGATAGGCGGCGCGCCTGCGACGGCGGTGGGGCTTGGTTTCGGCGACGTGGTGGTGACAGAGCTTCTGAAGGCGCGCTTCGGCGAAGAGGCGCCCGTGCCGAAGAAGGGCGTGTACGTGGGATGGATGTTCCCCGAGCAGCGCGACGCGGCGCTGGCGCTCGCGGCGAAGCTGCGCGCGCAGGGAGAGTGCGTGAACCTCGCGCTCAGGAAGGCTAAGCCGAAGCAGTTCTTCTCCCGCGCGGGGGCGAGCACCTGCGCGAAGGCGGTGTTCCTGGGTCCGGACGACGTGGCGGCCGGCCAGGCGAAGATCAAGGACCTCGCGACGCGTGAAGAGACGGTGATCGCCCTCTAGCAGGCGGCGCGTGCGCGGCTCAGGAAAGGATGTGACATGACGATGCAAACTACAGCGAAAAGTCTTTGCGCGCTTGCGGCGTTCGCCGCCGGCCTTGCGGCGTTCGCGGTGGATCCCTCCAACGCCGTGCTGCGTCTTCTCAACTCGCGTGCAAGCGGCTCGCCGCGTGCATACGCCGAGGCCGCGGAGGAGGTGGCCGCGCAGGCGAAGTCCGGCAAGGCCGTGTACGCGTTCGTGCTGGGGCTCGTCTCGCGCGAGCGCGACGCGCCGCCGGCCGCGCGCCTCGACGAGGCCACGCGCAAGAAGTATCTGGACGACAACCGCGGCCCCATCAAGAAGATCGCCATGGAGCGAAACAACCCCATGGCCCTCTATCTGCTCGCGCTGGACTCTGGCGACACGAACCTTCTGCACCGCGCAGCGGACGCAGGCAACGTGCAGGCTGAGAACGCCTGGGGCTCGCTCATCTTCTCGCTTGCGCTCTCGGACCCCAGCGTCACCTCCAACCAGATGGCGCACTTGATGCATCAGGCCCATGCCTGCTTCAAGGATGCCGCCGGCAAGGGCGACGCGAACGGCCTCTACAACCTCGGCATGTGCCTCTGGCGCGGCCTCGGCACCGAGCGCGACGACCAGGCAGCCTTCAACTGCTTCCGCGCCGCGGCCGAGAAGGGCCACCCCGAGGCGATCAACAACATCGGCGCCTTCTTCCGCGACGGATCGATCGTGGAGCGCGACGCGGAGCTTTCAGCCAAGTGGTTCGCGAAGTCCGCCAGCTACGAGAACCCGTTCGGGCAGTACAACTACGCGCTCGCCCTCCGCAGGGGAGATGGCGTGGAGAAGGACGAGAAGAAGGCCGTGGAGCTGCTGGAGAAGTCGGCAAACGGCGGCTGCGTGGAGGCGGTGAACACGCTTGGGGTGGCATACTGGAAGGGCGAAGGCGTGAAGAAGGACGCCGCAAAGGCATTCAAGCTCTTCATGCGCGCGGCCGATACCGGATACCCTCCGGCGATGGACAACATCTCCACGTGCTATGAACAGGGCGACGGCGTGGCCGCGAGCGAACGCAAGGCCATGGAGTGGAAGATCCGTTCGCGTGCCGCGCGCGGCGATCGCAACGCTCAGGCGTGGCTGCAGCAGAACGCACAGAGAGACTGAAGGAAAAGGAACAGAAGAAGAGATGAAGAAGCAGGAGAAATCCGGCGCGCAGGCGCTAGTCGATTCACTCGCGAAGGCGGGCACGGAAGTGCTGTTCGGATATCCGGGCGGACAGTGCCTGGACATTTTCAACTGCCTCCCCGAGGCGCCGTTCCAGTTCGTGCTGGGCCGCCACGAGCAGGGATGCGTGCACATGGCCGACGGCTACGCGCGCGTCACTGGCAAGGTGGGCGTGTGCCTCGTGACGTCGGGTCCTGGCGCCACGAACACCGTCACCGGCCTCGCCACCGCCAACATGGACGGCGTTCCGATCGTGTGCATCACGGGCCAGGTGCCCATGAACCAGATTGGCACGGACGCCTTCCAGGAGGCGGACACGACTGGCATCACGCGCGCCGTCTCGAAGCATAATTTCCTCGTCCACTCGGCGGACGAGCTTCCCGAGATCGTTGCCGAGGCGTTCTACATCGCGACGCACGGCAAGCCGGGTCCGGTGGTGATAGATGTTCCGAAGAACGTGCAGCGTGCCATCACTACAGCGCAGTACCCCGAGCGCGTGTCGCTGCGCGCCTATCATCCGGAGTGCTACGCAACGGCTGCGCAGATCGCCCGCCTCGCGAAGCTCATCAACGAGGCGGAGCGCCCAGTCATCTATGCGGGCGGCGGCGTGATCGCGAGCGGTGCGGCGAAGGACGTTACCGCGCTCGCCCACCGCGCGCAGATTCCCGTGGCCACCACGCTCATGGGCCTCGGCTCCTTCGACGAGCACGACCCTCTCTCGCTGCGCCTTGCCGGAATGCACGGCACGGCGGCCGCCAACTACGCGATCAACCACACGGACCTTCTGATCGCGCTCGGCGTCAGGTTCTCCGACCGCGTCACCGGCAAGCTCGCCGCCTACGCGAAGAAGGCGAAGATCGTGCATGTGGACTGCGACCCTGCCGCGATAGGAAAGAACGTTCGCGTGTCGCTTGGAATCGTGGCTGACATCAAGGACGTCTTGACGACTGTCTCCTCCCGCGTGAAGAGCGCCACGCACGAGGCTTGGCTTGCGCAGATCGAGGAGTGGAAGAAGCAGCGTCCGATGACCTACAAGCCCATGCATCCGAACGTGATCATGCCGCAGCAGGTGATCGAGGCGATCGACAAGGCAACGAAGGGTGAGGCGGTGCTGGTGACCGACGTGGGGCAGCACCAGATGTGGACGGCGCAGTACTTCCGCCACAATCGTCCGAGGCGCTTCCTTTCGTCTGGCGGCATGGGCACGATGGGCTTCGGCATCCCGGCCGCCATCGGTGCCGCGTTCGGCCGTCCCGACCGCAAGGTGGTGGCAGTGTGCGGCGATGGCGGCGCGCAGATGACGTTCGAGGAGCTCGTGGTGGCGGTGGAGCACAAGCTGCCCGTCACGTTCGGCGTCGTCAACAACGCATGTCTCGGCATGGTTCGCCAGTGGCAGGAGCTCTTCTACGGAAAGCGCTACGCGGGGTCGATCCTCTCAGTGAAGGGCAGGCTCGCGAACGAGCGGCTTGAGCAGGACCTCAAGTACGACTATCTGCCCGACTTCGTGAAGCTCGCCCAGGCGCACGGCGCAGATGCGGTGCGCGTGATCGACCCGGCGAAGCTGGAGGGCGCCATCCGCAAGGCGGTGAACTCCGGCAGGACAACGCTCGTGGAAGTGATTGTAGAGCCGCGTGCGAACGTCTTTCCGATGCAGCCAGGCGGCCAGCCGGTCGAGGGCATGATCTTCGAGTGATGCGTTCCGCAATGAACGACATGGCTTTGTAACATGTTTGTACGGTCGCTTTACGTTGTTGTTCGGCGGCGGCGGATTATGATATAATGACAAAGTAGTCAACAGAATTGGAAATCACATGAATGCCATCTCAGAAAAAGACTTCATGCCCGTGGATCAGCTGCGGGCGATGCAGCTCGAAAAGCTGCAGAAGCTCATACCGTACGAGTACGAGCGCGTGCCGCTCTTCCGCCGCCGCTGCGACGAGAAGGGCGTGAAGCCGCGCGACCTCGTCACGCTCAAGGACCTCGCGAAGTTCCCCTTCATGAAGAAGACCGACCTCCGCGACGAATATCCGCTTGGCCTCACCGCCGCACCGATGAGCGAGATCAATCGCTTCCACTGCTCCTCCGGCACCACGGGCAAGCCCATCTGCATTCCGCAGACCGCAGGCGACGTGGCGATATGGACCGAGGGCGTTTGCCGCTGCATGGCCATGTACGGCATAACGAAGGACGACGTGGTGCAGGTCTCGTACGGATACGGGCTCTTCACCGGCGGCCTTGGAGCGCACTACGGCGCGGAGGCTCTCGGCTGCGCCGTGCTGCCGACGGGCGCTGGCAACACCGAGAAGCAGATCATGCTGATGAAGGATCTTGGCGTCACGGTGATCTGCTGCACGCCGAGCTACTTCCTGCATCTCGCCACTGTGGCGGAGAAGCTTGGCATCGATTTCCGGCGCGACACGAAGCTGCGCCATGGCGTGTTCGGCGCTGAGCCGTGGACCGACGAGATACGCGAGAAGATCGAGACGATGTCGGGCATAACGGCACATGACATCTACGGCCTCACCGAAATCGCCGGCCCGGGCGTGGCTGGAAACTGTCCCCACTGCCACGGCCTCCACATCTGGGAAGACCACTTCTACCCTGAGATCATCGATCCCGACACGCTGGAGGTGCTGCCTGACGGCGAGGAGGGCGAGCTGGTGTTCACCACGCTCGACCGCATGGGCACGCCGATGGTGCGCTACCGCACGCGCGACCTCTCGCGCCTCCAGACCGGGCAGTGCCAGTGCGGGCGCACGATGCGCGTGATGGACCGTGTGCACGCGAGAAGCGACGACATGCTGATCATCCACGGCGTGAACGTGTTCCCGAGCCAGATCGAGGCGTGCCTCATGAAGGTGCCGGAGGTGGCGCCGCACTACATGATTGAGCTCTCGAGCACCGAGACGATGGACCGCTTCGAGATCAAGGTGGAGGTCACGGCCGACACGATGTCCGACTCGATGTCCGCCATGGAGGCCGTGCGCAAGCGCGTGGCGGCGTCCATCAAGGAGATCGTGGGCCTCTCGCCGAAGATCTCCCTCGTGGCCCCCGGTTCGCTCCCGCGCAGCGAGGGCAAGATTAAGCGTGTAATCGACAACAGGAGAAAGTAAGATGATCATCAGGCAAATCAGCATCTTCCTCGAGAACAAGCCGGGCCAGCTCGCCGGCATCTGCCGCGCGCTTGCAAAGGCCGAGGTGAACATCGCCACGCTTTCGCTTGCGGACAGCGCCGACTTCGGAATCGTGCGCATGATCGTTGACGACCATGTGAAGGGGGCGCGCGTTCTCACCGAGGCGGGCTTCGCCGTTCGCGAGACCGAGGTGGTCACCGTCACGGTGCCGGACCGCCCTGGCGGCATGGCCGAGCTCATGGAGAAGATCGACCGCGCAGGCCTCGACGTCAAGTACTCCTACGCCTACGCGCTTGGCCACGGCGAGAAGGCGATACTCGTCTTCCGCTTCAACGACAACGCCAAGGCCGAGGAGGCCTTGAAGGGCTGAGAGAGGAAAAGGGAAGAACAATGGAGTTTCTGAGCACGCGCTCGTGCGGGGCGGCGGATTCGCTGGATGCGATTCTGCGTGGTCTTGCGCCGGACGGCGGCCTCTACGTGCCCGCGCGGGTGCCTGCGGCCTTCGCGGCCACAGGCTGCGACACGCTTGAGAAGGCCGAGCGCTCCGCGCTGGGCGCAGTGTTCGACGACGTGGCGGATGCGGTGCGGGAAGACGCCGTGCGCAATCTGCTCGCCAAGTTTCCGTCCGAGCCCGTGCCGCTGGTGCATGTGGGCGGGCTCGATGTGCTGGAGCTGTTCCATGGTCCAACGGGCGCGTTCAAGGATGTGGCCCTCTCCGTTCTTCCCGTTCTCATGGCTGCAGCCGCATCGCGCGCAGGATGCCGCCGCGTGCTCATCCTCACGGCGACCTCCGGCGACACTGGCTCCGCCGCTATGGCCGGTTTCGCCGGCGTTCCCGGCGTTGAGATCGCGGTGTTCTTCCCGAACATCGGCACCTCGCGCATACAACGCCTCCAGATGACCACGCCATCTGCGAAGAACGTGCACGGCATTGCGATACGCGGAAACTTCGACGACGCGCAGGCCGCGGTCAAGCGGATA
>JAEEGI010021758.1_pt1 | contig 12722 bp, 5 predicted proteins | sample 8958751 | NCBI WGS metagenome assembly JAEEGI01 (sample SAMN16246545, study PRJNA631951) | gut metagenome | biome: gut microbiome; feature: rumen; material: KS-attached | host: Bos | place: Iran: Karaj | collected 2018-10 | reverse complement strand
ACTTCGTGCCCAAATCGGGAGGCGTTCTCGTGAAGGGCGGGACGAGCTGGGCCGACTACCTCGACTATGGTGCCCAGTCCACGACAGACCTCGATGGAAAGGCCCGCCGAAACGGCAAAGTCCTCGACATCGGCTGCTACAAGGCCGCGGACGCCAGCACGGTGATTCTCATGAAGTAGGGCCGTGGCGATTGGTTGAAAATGAAGTTCCTGGCGACACTTTCGGCTTTTGTCGCGTTGTCCGCGTTCGCTTTCCGCGCGAACGCGGACAACGCGACAAGCGGCGATTTAGATCTCAAACCGACTTTCAACTGCTGCGGGGTCGAGTTCAAAAGCACCAACCGCATTGACGGCCTTCGCTTGGAATGGCGGGTGGACGGCGACGACGCCTGGACGGCGGTCGACGCCCTGGAGTTCCCGTATTTCCCGAAAGACGGCTCCTATCGCGGTTCGATGCGCGATCTTTCCGAAGACACGGATTATTCCGTCCGCCTTGCCACAAACGGCGCGGCTGTCGCGCAAGGGGCGTTCAGGACCTGGAAAAGCGATGTCCCGATAGCAAAGACCATCGAGCTTTCCACGGACGGGGAGCAACCCATCGTCATCTCGGAACGGGGCGCAGCGGACGGATGGATCCGCTATGTCGCCAAGGACGGCAAGACGCTGGACTTCGGCGAAGGGGAGAATCCTCCCATTGCAATACGCGGCGCGAGATATGTCGTCATCGACGGCCTGCGCATTCTCGGAAACAGGGCGCGACACGTGTTTGACATCCGGGACGCGCGATTCGTCCGGATACGGAATTGCGACATCTCGCGCTGGGGCAGGACCGGCGAGCCGCGCTTCGACAAGAAGGGCTGGATTTTCGACCCCGCCAAGCCAGAGGGGAAGTGGGGCATAAACCTTGACGGGGCGATTAAAATCGGACAGGAAACATTCGCGTGCGTCGTGGAGCGCTGCTGGATACACGATCCGCGCGGACGCGCCAACAGCTGGTTCTATTCGCATCCGTCGGGCCCGGAGGCCATCGTGATGGACCGCCCGGAAGGCTCCACAGTCATACGCTGGAACGACTTCATCGGCTCCGACCTGCACCGCTACAACGACGCCGTCGAGGGGACGGGCAACTTCAACCGAAGCGGCGGATTCAACCGCGACGCCGACGTCTGCGGCAACTTCATGGCCTTCTGCAACGACGACTGCATCGAGCTTGACGGCGGACAGCGCAATGTCCGGTGCCATGGCAACCGGTTCGAATCGGCGTATTGCGGCGTGTCGGTGCAGGGGTGCATGAGGGGGCCAAGCTACGTGTGCGACAACCTCTTCTCCGAGATGGGCGGCGAATTTGGCGAGTCAGGCCAGACACTCAAGACCGGCGGCGGCGAGCATGGCCCGGACGCCGTTGTTGTCGCAGACCGCAACACATTCTGGGGAAAAGGCAGTGGGGTGACGATGATGGACACACTCCGCGTCATCCTGCGCGACAACGTGTTTTGCGGCGGGCAGGCCATTAAGAATCCCGAGCGTTCGCCGTCCTCCATTTCCAAGGGGAACCGCTTTGAAGTGGAACTTCCCGAAGAGGAACTGGATCCCGCATACCCCAGGCGGCCGGTTCCGTTCACGCTCGACCGCGCGAGGATTTCCGGGATCAAGATCGCCGACGGCAAGGCTGAGCCGGAGACGGTTCGCGTGATGGTTCGCGGCGGTGCCGAACCGTCCGACTTCACAATCGCCAAGAACAACGACTTCGACTGGTTTGAAGTCGTTCCATTAAAGGGGACGGTTCCCGCAGACGGGGAACTGGAGCTCAAGGTGAAATTCAATGCTGAAAAGATGCGGGACCGGCGACACTATCGCGGCGCATTCCTCGTCAGAACCGAGACCGGACTTTCGCGTCCCGTGTCATTGTATGCCGAAACGGACTTTGTGCCGCCGTACAGGGCGGAGAAGGAGGGCAACGTCGCGATCTACCATCCCGCTTTCAAAGAAGGGGAATGGACGCCCCTCTGCAACGGCAACGGCTGCGGCGAATTCGCCTTTGACGTCCCGGAGGACGGGCGCTACTACTTCATGGTGCGCTCCAAGGGCTGGCTGAAGCTCAAGGTCGCCGTTGACGACGACGCCCCTGCGGTCTCGCGCCAGCAGAACGCCGGCCATCCCACCTGGACGATGCTTGCCCCCGGCAAGGTTTTCGGCGACATGTGCCGCCACTACGACCTCAGAAAGGGACGGCATGTCGTGAAAATCTGGAAGGAAGCCGGGAAACCTGTTGCCGAAGGTCTCGTACTGACCGACAATCCCCTTTCCTTCGAGCCTCGATGAAGATTTCCACAATTGTCCTTGTGAGACTCGAGTCATATTCATGGTATAATTGTCGACATGAAACTTACAACTTACAATCGATCACTTGCCACCCGTCACTCGTCACTCGTCACCCTCGCGGTCCTCGCCGTCGTGACTGCGGCAAGCGCCGCGATAGTCCCCGTCTCGCCAGTTGGCGGGGAAGTCGTCGCGCGCGTTCCGGACGCGCAGAAGAAAGTCATGGACCCCGCAACACTCGAGGAGCGCATCGCGATCTTCCGCCAGGACCGCGAGAAGGGCGGCAAGGTCATACGCCACGACCCCTTCTGGCGCAAGGCCACGCCTTTCAAGCTGACTTGGCGCGTCACGGAGGGCGAGACCGGCCCGTGGAAAATCGAAATCGCCACAAATCGCGACCTCACGGACCCGGAGATTGTCTATGTGAGCGTAAAGTCGGTCGATCCGGCGACGGGCCGCGAAACCGACAAGGACATCGGCGGCCTTGGCGGGGAGGTCGTCTCCTACACTGTCCCGCGCGCCAATTTGGAGATCGCCCGTGCATACTGGTGGCGCGTCACAGGCGTTGGAAAGCCGTCGAAAGACCCGAAAAAGAGCCGGATAGTCCGCTCGGAGATCGCGTCATTCGCCACCGAAGACCGCGCCCCGCGATGGATTGAAATCGAAGGCAGGGTCGGCAACATCCGCGACTTCGGCGGGTGGCGCACCACCGACGGACGCCGCGTCCGGCAGGGCATGGCCTTCCGCGGCCAGGGCCTCAACAACAACTCCGTCACGGGTGAACGGCAGGGGCGCAACCGCCTCACCGTGGAGGACGTCAAGTACTTTACGCAGACGCTCGGCATCAAGACCGACCTCGACTTGCGCTCAAAGGCCGAGACGGCAGACCTCGCAGAATCGCCGCTTGGCCCGGGCGTGAAACTCATCTTGCGCTCGTCGCAATTCTACAAGGGCATATTCACTGACGCCGGCAAAAAGACAATGGCCGCGAACGTGCGCGTCTTCTGCGACAAGGCAAACTACCCAATCTACTTCCACTGCATCGGCGGCGCGGACCGCACCGGTTCGCTCGCGTACGTGCTGCTCGGTGTACTGGGCGTCTCGCAGCACGACATCGGAACCGACTGGGAATCGACATTCTACCCGAACATTCCCGACGACATCAATGAAAAGGATCCGAACTTCTGGTGCCGCGAATCGCACCTGACGAACGGCATCGCCAAGTACGGCGCCGAAGGCGACACCTGGCAACGCCGCTGCGAACTCTATCTCATCGACTGCGGCGTCACGGAGGAGGAAATTGCCAATCTTAGGAAAATACTGCTTGAGTAAAAAACAGTTGACTTATTTTGCGCAATGCCGTACATTATTATCATCATCTGCGGGCGTAATTCAATGGCAGAATAGGAGCTTCCCAAGCTTCACACGAGGGTTCGATTCCCTTCGCCCGCTCCATTTTTTTATAGGACGCGTATGAAAGCACATTTGCCGATTCTGACCGCCGCACTCCTTTTCCTGGCCACCTCCCCCTTCCCCGCCACAGCCGAACCGCCGCAGGAGCAGAGTCTCGACGTCCTGGGTTATTTCATGAACACCGAGGCATGGGCCAAGACCCCCGACGCGTTCCTGATCGAGAACCGCCCATACGGCTTCAGATTCCTCGACGCGGAGCGCACGACGGCCTTTTCGCCGGAGAAGGGCAAAATGACCTTCGGCCGTTTCTACGTCTACGAGACGCGTGTTTACTGGAAAGGCTCCTCAATCCGCCGCGTGGAAGTCTCCATCTACAACAAGGGCGACGCCAACACACCCATATCAAAGGAGAAGTTCGAGTCCTCCGTCCGCGACATTTCCGATTTCCTAACCCAGTCCTTTGGCCAGCCCGAACACGAACCCGACTCCAAACCTGCGCCACGAAAGGTCGCCAAGCGCCTTTCATGGAAACGGAAAAGCCCCCTGCTCCAATTGGAATGGGCCTATGTCGAACCGCACACAGACAAGGATTCGGGCTTCCGCATCCCGTATGCCCCCGAATACATCAGCGTCGTCATCGTCCCGCGCACGGGCCATGCGGCCGCCGACAACGCCAGCCTCACGGGCCGGAGCATCCTTGTAAAGGCCAAAAACACGCGGCAGCTCAAGGAAAACATCGTCAAGAATTCGAAGGGCGATGTCGTAATCGAGAACATCCCGATGGTCGACCAGGGGCAGAAGGGGTACTGCGCCGCCGCCACGGCCGAACGCATCCTCCGTTATTTCGGCCTCGACGTCGACCAGCACCAAGTCGCCCAGCTCGCCGAGACGAGCGCCCGTGGCGGGACGAGCATTGATGGCATTACAGACGCCATCACCTCCATAGGGAAGAGCTTCACCCTCGACCAGAAGAACCTGATAGGGGTGGACAAGGGCAAGTCCTTCCAGGACTCGCAGACATTCAAGGACATCAAGGACTACAACGCCGCGGCAAAACGCGCCAAGAAACAGGAAATCAACTGGGAACGCTTCACCCAGAACCACATGGTCGACGTCAACGCCATCTGGAACGCCATGGACCCCGAAATCCTCAAGCAAAGCCGCATGCGCCGCAACCAGGACTTCACCAAGTTCCTGACCAACATCCGCTCATACGTGGATTCAGGAATCCCGCTCTTCTGGTCATGCCTTGTCGGCATGTACCCTGAAGTTCCCGACGTCGGCACGGAAGGAAAGGCCTTTGGGCACATACGTCTCATCATAGGATACAACACCAAGACGCACGAGATTCTGTACAGCGACTCCTGGGGTGCGAACCACGCGCTTAAGCGCATGCCCGAGCAACAGGCCTGGGCCATGACCAAGGGTCTTTTCGTCCTCAAGCCAAGACTGTAGGCTCCCACGATGAATCGCGTCATCCTGGAAGAGAACGAATGCGGACCGCAGGGCGGACGCGTTGTCTTCCAGTGCGATGATCGCAGGGCCCGGCACATCCGCAATGTGCTCAGGGCGCGGTCTGGCGACATGCTCCGCGTCGGACGGCTGAACGGACTTGCCGGCTCCGCCACAATTGTCGCAGACGATGAAAACGGCGTTGTCCTTGACGCACGACTTGACGAACCTGCGCCAGAGCCATGGCTAGACCTGATTCTCGCAATGCCCCGCCCGAAGGTCATGCACCGGCTCTGGGCAGACCTTGCGGCAGTCGGCTTCGCGCACATTTTCATCGTCAACGCCGCAAAGGTCGAAAAATACTACTTCGACAGCCACTGGCTCGACGAGGCGACATGGCGTCCTCTACTAATCGAAGGCCTTGAACAGGCCGGGGCGACGCGCCTCCCTGAAGTGCAGATCCGCCGCGCGCTCCGTCCCTTCGTGGAGGACGAAATCCCCTCGCTCTATCCGAACTCGGCCAAGTGGATAGCCCACCCCCGCATCCACGATGCGCCGCCCCGCGAGGTCTCCTCGCCGCATGGCGAACATCCAGTCATTGCCGTCGGCCCCGAGGGCGGCTGGACAGATTTCGAACTCGATCTCTTCTTCAAAGCCGGTTTCGAGCCGCTTTCGCTCGGCGACCGCGCACTCCGCTCCGACACCGCCTGCATCGCCCTCGCCGGCGCGCTCGCGGCAATCAACTGCCATCAACAGTCCTCAACGGCAGTCGATAGCCATCGGTAGCCATCGACTTCAACCCTTCAACTTTTCAACCCTTCAACTCCTTCAACCCATGCGATACACAGCACTACTTGCAATGGCAACCGCCATCACGGCCTTCGCCTCCGAAGACCTGACATTCGACAAGGCGCTTCACGCCCGCGTCCCGACTCTTCGCGCTGTTGTTCCGGCCATTACGGAATCGGCCGAGGCCGCCGCAGCGCGGCACGACGCCAACCCGCATGCGAACCTGCGCATTTCCCGCGTCGACTGCGCCGGCCTCAACGAGGAGCTGATGGCCCGCGCCGGCGGGCTGTCGCAGGTGGGCTACTGGCGGCCGGGCCCCGACGACGTCCAGCTCCTGGCCGTCCGCGACTGGGAGTCGTTCGGGCAGCGCGCCGTGTGGCTTGTGAAACACTGGCACGACAGGGGCAATATCGTCGTCGTCTTCGGTTCCGCCGCCGGCAAGCCCTACGACCTGAACGCCGACTTCCTCATCGACAACGGAGCTCCCGACGGATCTTCCGAGTACGCGTCCGTCAACACCGCCGCAAACGTCACACTGGCCTGGATGTGGTGCTGCGAATACTGCTCCGCATTCTCGCGCAAGGGCAAATTCCCGGCCATCACGAAGGGCATCATTTCTGCGAGTTCCCAGAACCACAACGACGGCACCAAAGCCCCCGACTGGGGCATCCGCTTCTACAAGTGCGACACGCCAATCGCCGCCGGCGACCTCGCCATCGCCTATCTGGGCCGCGTCGCCAAGCTCATCGCCGATGTCCGTGAGCCACCAGTCGCCAACAGCATATCCCACTCCGCCGAAATCATCGCCGACCGACTCGCGGCCGGCCGCCGCGTTGCCGTCGCAGGACTCGGACACATGATACTTGAGGAGCCCAAACATGGTCTAAAGTCGCCGATGATCGGTTTCCGCGGCGTAAGCCTGCTTCCGTACTCATTCCCATTCACCATCGAGAAGGGCGACCTACTCGTCTGGATCACATACTCGGGCATGAACTCCGGATGGGACGACTACGGCTACGCCATCCGCCGCAGCGAGGCCGACATCATAGCGTCCTTCGCCGAGACGCCGCGCCCATCCCCCACGGACGATTTCCTCGAATTCATCCCCCAGCCCTGGGATTCGCCAGACGCAGAGGTCGCCATACCGGTCCCGCCATACGCGATGGCCCCGGTAAGCGCAATCGCGCGAATCCTCATCCTGCGCATGCTCGACGAGGAGGTGGCATCGGTTCTATCAGAGCGGGGCCTCGACATTCCCCGCCCTGAAATCGCCAGACCCGACGCCTTCCACGATTTCGGCCAGCACTCCCGCACCCCTCTCACCGACGCCTGGTACATCCCCGACCCGGATGACCGCTGGGGGTTGCTCGACACCAACGGCTGCGTTGTCGTCGCCGCAGTATCCGAAACCGCCCCCAGATTCTTGCGCGGCCACAAGGTCCAGATTCTTGCCAACGGCACAAACACCGTGTTCGACCTCGACGCCGGCACCTCAACCAATACGCCCGCACCTCCGCGCGCCGCGCCGCCGAAGCCGGCTCCGGTCGCGCAGCGCTCGACAAACTACGGCGGCTTGCGCCTCGTCTGCACAAACGGTCTCTGGGGCGCAATCGGCAAGGACGGCAAATTCCGTCTCGAACCGCGCTACGACAACCTGCTGCGGGCCAACGGCGGACGTCTCATAACGCAGATCGGCGAACGCTACGGCATGGTCGCGGGCGACGGTCGCGAAATTGTCCCGACCGTATACGACACGATCTCGCAGAACGGCGAATTCATCACAGTCAGCAGCAACCTTTCCTACCGCATACTCGCGCTGGACGGATCGCGCTTCCTCAACGAAATACGCTACAAACACCCGCCCGTGCCAATCGGCGGCGGCAAAGTCAAGGTACGGGTCGACGGCAAGATGGGTCTCTACACGCTTGAAGGCGAAGAAGTCATCCCGCCTGTCAACGACTCCATCGGCACTGTGACGCCCGACTACGCAATCGTCCGAAACGGAACGCGTTGGAGCCTGTTGCCCCGCAGCACCAACGCCCCTGCAATAAAGGGCGACTTCGCCAAAATCGAACGCGAGCCCTTTGGCGGCTTCCGGGTTGAGGAAGGACGTCTCTTCGGACTGCTCGCCGCAGACGGATCGCAACTCGCCCCCATCGCCTACGAACCCATTTCGCGTGGCCGTGACGCGAAATGCGGCGAGCGCATCGTAAGACGCGACGGAAAGCTGCTCATCCTCAGCGACGACGGCAAGACGCGCCCATTCCCCTACCCCTGCGACCACGCGGACTACTTCCTTCGCGGCACGCCAAAGCCGCGCAAGGGCGAAACGGAACCGCCTAAATGGGAAAACCACTACCGCGTGGCGAAGGACGGGAAATGGGGCATGGTCGACCACGAGGGAAAGGTCCTGCTGCCGTTGGAATACTCCTACGTCTCCCCGTGCGACGCAAATGGACACGCCTACGTCGCCACGGGCGGCGTCTGGCGGCTCGACGCCAACCCGCGGCCAATCCTTTACGGCGCGAAATGGGGTGCCTGCGATGTGTCGGGGAAGATACTCGTACCGCCGGACTTCGACGGTCTCGAATATTACAACGACTTCTGGACTTACATCGTCCGCAAGCGCCACACCGTGGTCACGCCGTAATGCGCGACCACGGTGCTTCAATGGTCTTTAGCGCATGATCAGCATCGTGCCGGCGCCGGGAGACTCGACGAGGACAGCGGTGCCGGACTCGGCGCGGACGGCGGGAGAGACGTCCGCCGTGCTGCCGCTCCCCTTGTAGCCGTAGCCGCCGAGGACGGAGAAGCGGCCCGTCCAGGGGTTGCCGAACTTGTCCGCGAGTTCGCTCCCGGCCGTGATTTCGGCAAGGGGCGTCACCTTCATGCCGCCGACGGAGCCGCGCACATACAGCCGCGCGAGTTGCTGCGGGGTGAATTTGAGGCCAATGGCGATGCGTCCGCCGCCGCCGCCGCCCGAGCCGCCGTAGCTGGTGGCGCGTCCGCCGTCAGCCGTGATGTCGCCTTTGTCACCCAGCTGGAACGAACGGCAGGTGAGCCAGACGCCGCCGCCGGCCCCGCCGGCCGCGCCGTAGTGCCCGACTCCGTACGCGGTGATCTTGCCATTGAGAACGATGGCCCCGGCGTCGATTCGGACGGCCCCGCCGCCGGAAAGGACCTTGTCCGTGCCGCCGCCCCAGATCGTCTGCGAGCCGGCATGGCCGGGGAAGTAGGGCGCCGCTTCCAGACCGTAGGTGCCCGTCGAGCATCCGCCGCCAAGGCCGCCGTAGCTGCCGCCGTAAGTCCTGTCGTCACGGGTGAAGGGGGCTTCCGGCCCGTATGCCGTGTACTTCCAGCCTGTGCCGGGGTTGACGTAGGAGCGTCCGTAGCCGCGCACATTGGCGTCGACGACGGCGTTCACCCCGATGGCGACCGTGCGCGCCTTGACCGGCACGGGGGCGCCGCTGACGCGGTTGGCCGTCGGCGAGAACTCGGCGTAGCCGTCGAGCGTGAAGTCGCCGCCGACGGTGACGGATCCGCCGCCGCGGACGAAGGTCTCCACATCGGTCCACGGCCCTTGCCAACCGGCGTAGACCTGGAGGCGCGTGCGGTTGTTCGAGGCTCCGCCGCCCAGCGCAAGGTCGCCGCCGACGGCGATGTCCATGCGGTTCGTCTGGTTGATGCCGCCGAAATAGAGCTTCGCGGAACCGCCGGCGGTGAAGTCGCCGGAAACAGCCAGGGAGTATGGCCGGGCGTCAAGCGGGTCAAAGGCCCTGGAATAGACCGTGCTCACGGATGTGCCATCCCCGTTGCGCTTGTTGACGTCGCCGCTAAAGGAGGTCACGGACATCTGCGCCCCCCAGTAGCAGGTGGCGGCGTTGGAGACCGCGAGGGAGGCGATTTCGACCGCGCTCGGATACTTCACCTGGAAGGCGCCGTTCGTGACGAGGACGGAGTCGTACTTGCCCGGAATGCCGGCGCCGTCCCAGTTCGCCTTGTTGAACCAGTCGGCGTCGCCCGCCTCGCCGGTCCAGACGAGGGAGCGGGCGCGCGCGGCGTCGCGGTGGAGGGTTGCGACGACGACCTTCGGCGCATCGACCGTGACATTGATGGCGAGGTTGCCCTTGACGGCGTCGGCGACGTCGCCGAGCCAGGCATCGAAGGCTGTGTCGGCGTCTTCAGGCGCGCAGGTCACGCGGACGACGGTGCCGACATCGTACCAGCCAAGCTCGTTGGCGCCCTGCGCCTCGTAGGCGACGGTGCAGAAGCCGCCGTCACGGACGTCGAGGAAGTGTTCGAGTGTCCCCCAGTGCCAGGTGACGGTCAGGTCGCGGCGGACATCGAGCGTGAAGTTGGTCGTAACGCCCGAGCCGGTGTTGCCGGCGGCGTCCTCCCATTCGTAACCGAGGCACGGGTAGCGGGAGCGGCCTTCGTCGAAGTAGATGAAGGCTGGCGCGGTGAAGTTCTGGACGCCCGTCTCCACGGTGCTTTGGCCGTAGGCGGGGACCGTCTCCGTTGTGTCCTGGTCGCCCGTGACGGTGACGACGGCCTTGCCGGCGGCGTTCTGGAGGTAGACGGCCGTGCCCGGCTTGCCATGCGAGCCATAGGTGGCGTTGGCGGCATTTTCGGCGTTGACGCCGCCCTGAACGTTGACGAGCGTGGGCCAGGGGGAGACGAGCGCGTCGTTCATGTCTTCGGCAACAACAAGGAGGTCTTCTGCCGCGCCCGTCGCGTAGAGCGAATCGATCTGCTCCTCGGAAGGCGAGCCGGTGATGACGCAGACGCGTCCGCCGCCGCCGGCGTAGCAGGCGCCGTGCTGGTTGGCGATGCCGCCGCGCGCGTGGATGAGGGCATTCGCCCCGGCATTGAAGCTGGCGCAGGTGATCCAGACGCCGCCGCCCGAGCCGGCATGCTGGCCTATGTTTTCGTCATGGCCACCCGTCACGTAGATTTTGCCGTCGATCGTGACGTCGCCGCAGGCCGCGATGCGGACGGAGCCGCCGCCCTGCCCGCGGGAGTCGCGCTTGTTTCCTACGCCGGCGGTGCCGGGATAGTATGGGGCGTAGGCGAAGCCGTAGGTGTAGTTGCCCGAACCGGCCCCGCCGCCGTTGCCGCCGTAGGAACCGCCGACGTTTGCGTCGTAGAAGCCGTAGCGCGCGGCCCAGCCGTAACCGTAGGCATTGTTGTCCGCGGTGTACTGCGAACCGCTGAGCTGCGCCGAGGCACCGATGACCACGTTGCTGGCGACGTTCCAGACGACGCCTACGCCGGTGTGGGAGTGGTTGTGGACGAGAACCTTGGCCGAGTTGGTGACGACGAGGTCGCCCCCGATCATGAAGGCGGCGCCGCCCGCCTTGTAGTGGCGCCAGTTGCGAAGGGCGTCGTCGGCCTCGCCGACGCTGGCGTAGGCGTGGGTGGCCGACGTGCCCGCGAAGGTGAGGTCGCCGTCGACGACGATGTCGGCGCGAACATCACCGTTCTGGACGCCGAGGTTCAGGACGGCGGAACCGGAAAGGAGGAAATCGCCCGCGACATGGAGCGTGAGCGGCGTGGCGTATTCCGAAGCGGCTTCATGGTTGTACGCGCCCTGCGTAGGGGCGAGCGTGAGCGTGCCGCCCGAGACGGCCAGGTCACCGACGTCGATGGTCGCGCCGAACGGGATGTCAAGCGTGCCGGACGAGATTGCCACCGCGTCGTTCGTCCCGGGGATGGCGACGCCGTCCCAGGTGGCGGGGTCGAACCAGTCGCCGCCGGCGTACGTAAGCGTGCGCGGCGCCGCGGAGGGGTCGTCAAAGACCGCGACGAGGCGGCGCGGGGAGGTCATCGCGAAGGTGATGGTCGCGTTCCCGGCGTCGGCGGGGTCGATGTCGCCCGTCCAGCGGACGAAGGACGCGCCGGCGGCGGGCGTCGCCGTGAGCGTGACGGAGGCACCGTCGGCGTACCAGTCGTCATGCGCCGAGACGGCGCCATGGCCGCCGGAGGTGGCGACGAGGTTGTGCTCCAGGTCACGCCAGAGCCAGACGAGCGTCGTCTCGCCCTGTACGGGAACGATGACGGACGCGGCCGTCCCTTCGCCGTGCGTCACGGCGTTCGTCCAGACGTAGCCGTCGAGCGCGTAGCGCGTGCCGCGGGAGGTGCCGGGCACGTAGCCGTAGGCGCTGTTTTCGCAGAGGACATCGCCCGTGTCGACGACATGCGTCACGTAGACCGGGTCGGCGTCGCCGACCTGGACGGGTGCGCCCGCGACGTTGAGGACGGACTTGCCGTTCGCGTTCTGGAGGTAGAGGGCCGTGCCGGGCGCGCCGTCGTTCCAGTCGCGGTGCGTGCCGTCGGCGGTGTTGACGCCGCCCGAGACGACGGCGAGCGAGGGCCAGAGCGTCTCGGCGAAGTCGTTCGCCGTGTAGCCAGCGCAGGTTCCGGTCGCGAGGAAGGAGGCGATGTCGGCCTCGGAGGTGCAGCCCGCCGCGACGGCGATACGGCCGCCGCCGCCGGCTGGGGAGTCGGCGACGCTGTGACCGCCTCCCTTGGCGTTGATCTTCGCGCTCGCGCCGGCGGAGAAGGTGTTGCAGGTAATCCAGACGCCGCCGCCGGAGCCGCCGCCGCGCGAGGAGTTTGACCACCAGCCGTAACCGTTCACGGTGATGGTGCCGTTGAGGACGACATCGCCCGTCGCGTGCAGGCGGAGAACTCCGCCGCCGTGCCCGCCGTCGTTGCCAGCCCGCCCTCCGGCGGAACCTGGCCAATAGG
>JAEEGI010021752.1_pt1 | contig 12723 bp, 12 predicted proteins | sample 8958751 | NCBI WGS metagenome assembly JAEEGI01 (sample SAMN16246545, study PRJNA631951) | gut metagenome | biome: gut microbiome; feature: rumen; material: KS-attached | host: Bos | place: Iran: Karaj | collected 2018-10 | reverse complement strand
ATGGGCGAACCCGTGAAGATCATGGATCTGGCGGAAAAGATGATACGGCTGTCCGGCCTGGAAGTGGGCAAGGACATCGACATACAGGTGACGGGTCTGAGGCCCGGCGAAAAACTCTACGAAGAACTGCTGTTATCCGAGGAAGGCATCCGGCAGACGCAGCACGGCAAGATCTTCGTGGGTCATCCCATCGAATTCAGCGAAGGTTTCGAGCGCCTGCAGCAGCAGGGGCTGGAGCGGAGCCTGGACGGGCTTCTCGACAAAGGGGACGAGGAGGTCCGCGCGTTTATCAAAGAGATCGTACCGAACTATACCGGGGGCTAACGCATGTTCAAGATCAGTAAAAAAGCCATTCTTATAGCGATCGCGGTCTTCGTCGCGGCGACGGCCGTGCTGACGATGCTGCGGGGCGGGGAAGACGGAGAGATCTTCGACATCCCCATCTTCGAGCAGTCCGAGACGAAGCTGTCTAAGGACATGACCCCCATCGTCGTCGACGAATCCAGCCCGTTCTACGAGGTCTTTCAGAGCAAGGACCGCGTCAACGTGCTGCTGCTGGGCGTCAACCAGGGCATGACCGACGTCATCATGGTCTGCAGCTACGACATGGAGAACCAGTACGTCAACCTGATCTCCGTGCCCCGCGACACGTTCTATTACCGTCCCGGCTGGGACGCGAACTACGCGGGCAACAAGATCAACGCGATCTACCACAGCGAGGGCATCGCGCCGCTGGCCGAGGCCGTCTCCAAGACGCTGTGCGGCATGCCGCTGCACTACTACGCGGTCGTGGAGTACGAGGACATCGAGAAGGTGATGGACGTCATCGGCGGCGTCGAGGTCAATATTCCGTTCAATATGGACTATGATGACCCTACGGATACGCCGCCCCTGCATATCCATATCAAAGCGGGTGATACGATCATCGATGCCTCGAATGTGATGGAATACCTGCGCTTCAGAAAGAATAGCAACGGTACAGGATATTCCAACGGCGATATCGGGCGCATCCAGGTGCATCAGGAGTTCGTCAAGAAGGTCATCAAGGAGTGCCTGAAGGCGGGCAATATCCTGGACGTGCTGAAAGTGGCGGTCTAGAACGTGGAATCCGACATCACGTACAGCATGGCGATCAACGTGGGCACGAAGGCGATGAAGCTGTCCGGCGATTCCATGAATTCCTACGTGCTGCCCGGCACGGACGCCATGATCCAGGGCTTCTCGTTCTGGCAGCCCAACGAAGCGGGCGTGCAGGAGATGCTCGAGGAGATCTACCGCATCGGCTCCGGCGAGGAGGGCGATCTGTCCATCCCGACGACCATCCGCCTGCTGGAAAAGCCGGTTCTGAACAAGAATTTCCTGCCCATGGGCGACGGCACCGTGATCGACATCCAGTTCGACAGCCAGGGCAACGTGGTGGAGCCGCAGCCCGAACCGGAAGAATAATTTGGTTTGCAGAACAAAATCCGTGCGCTTTACCACGCGAAAGTGCGGGTTGGTACAGGGATAGGGGACGCAATTTGTTGCATGACAACAAAAAATGACCAAAAACCACTGGGAAATCAACAATTTTTAGCCTTGACAGGGCTCTCCTGCGGGGCTAAAATAGCACCATCATAGATAAATAACCAGACAGAAAGGTGCAGAAAATGACAGCAACAGCAACAAACATCACAGTAAGACCCGCGGCAGAGACTGCTGTTGATTTTGTTGTTGTTCTGCGCCTGCTGGTCCCCGTCGTTCGCGTCGTCGGCATTAGACGGCTGAACTGAATAGGTTGGGTCAGCAAAACGAAAGCGTTAAATCGCGATGCTGCCCAACCGGGCGGCATCGCTTTTTAAATAACATGTCTTAAACCTTATAGCAGGAAAACTATTTTTAAGGAGTGTATCAAATGAACATGAAAAAGTTTTTCGCGATCTTCCTCGCAGCGATGATGATCTTCAGTCTCGCTGCATGCTCCGGCGGTTCCACGGAACCCGCAGCGCCCGCTGACGGCGACACCCCCGAGGGCGAACTGCCCGAAGGCACTGTCCAGATCCACATCGGCGCGACCGGCCCGCTGACCGGCGGCGCTGCCATTTACGGCCAGGCTGTTAAGAACGGCGCAGAGATCGCAGTCGAAGAAGTCAACGCCATGGGCGGCATCCAGTTCATCTTCCAGATGGAAGACGACACCCACGACCCCGAAAAGGCCGAGAACGCTTACAACGCGCTGGTCGACTGGGGCATGGATATGATGATGGGCACCGTCACCTCCGCTCCCGCGGAAGTCACCGCTGCCGACGCCTATGCAGACCGCTACTTCTTCCTCACCCCGTCCGCTTCTTCCACCAACGTCATCGACGGTAAGGACAACATCTTCCAGATGTGCTTCACCGACCCGAACCAGGGAAGCGGCTCCGCCACCTACATCTCTGAAAACAACATGGGCAGCAAGATCGCCATCATCTGGAAGAACGACGACTCTTACTCCACCGGTATCAGAAACACGTTCGTAGAAAAGGCCGGCGAGCTCGGACTCGAGATCGTTGCGGAACAGACCTTCACCGAAGCGACCAAGACCGACTTCTCCGTCCAGATCTCCAAGTGCCAGGAAGCCGGCGCGGACCTCGTGTTCCTGCCCATGTACTATGAACCCGCATCCCTGATCCTGAACCAGGCCAACGCGGCGGGCTATGCTCCCACCTGGTTCGGCGTAGACGGCATGGACGGCATCCTGACCATGGAAGGCTTCGACACCTCCCTGGCAGAAGGCGTTGTCGTTCTGACTCCGTACTCCGCAGACGACGAATCCGCTCTGAACCAGAGCTTCGTCAAGAAGTATCAGGAAAAGTTCGGCGAGATCCCCAACCAGTTCGCGGCGGACGGCTATGACTGCATCTACGCGATGTACAAGGCCGCTACCGAAGCAGGCATCGATCCCGCTTCCATGGATCACGAAGCCATCTGCGACGCTATGGTCGCACAGTTCACCAGCATGACGTTCGACGGTCTGACCGGCGCAAGCATGACCTGGGGTTCTGACGGTACCGTTTCCAAGCTGCCCAACGCAGTCGTCATCGAAAACGGCACATACGTAGGTATGTAATTTCCGCCAGCTTTGGCTGACACGGAGCTTACATAAGACACAGCCGGGGGTCTCCAACCGCCCCCGGCTATTGTCCTGATTTTAAGAAAGGTTAGATTATCTATGAGTTTCCTTAACTACCTGGTCAGCGGACTCAGTCTGGGAAGCGTATACGCGATCATCGCGCTCGGGTACACCATGGTGTACGGCATCGCCAAGATGCTGAACTTCGCCCACGGCGACGTCATCATGGTGGGCGCCTACGTGTGCTTTTTTGCGTTTACGCGCTACGGGCTGAACCCGTTCATCAGCGTGATCCTCGCCATGCTGGTGTGCACCTGCCTGGGCATCGTGATCGAGAAGCTGGCGTACAAGCCGCTGCGCGCCGCTCCGTCCCTGGCCGTGCTCATCACCGCCATCGGCGTGTCGTACCTGCTGCAGAACCTGGCGCTGCTGTTCTGGTCGTCGAACCCGAAGGTGTTCAATTCGATCATCCCGAACGAGTCGATCGAGATCGGCGGCCTGACGGTCTCGTACATCACGATCCTGACGATCGTCGTGTGCGTCGTCATCATGATCCTGCTCACCACGTTCATCAACAGGACGAAGCTGGGCAAGGCCATGCGCGCCGTATCCGAGGATAAGGGCGCGGCGCAGCTGATGGGCATCGACGTGAATACGACCATTTCCGTTACGTTCGCCATCGGTTCCGGCCTGGCGGCCATCGCGGGCGTTCTGCTCTGCTCCGCCTATCCGAACCTGACCCCGACGACCGGCTCCATGCCCGGCATCAAGGCCTTTACCGCGGCTGTCTTCGGCGGGATCGGCTCCATCCCCGGCGCGTTCCTGGGCGGTCTGCTGCTCGGCGTCATCGAGAACCTGGCGAAAGCGTATATCTCCACGCAGATCTCCGACGCGATCGTGTTCGGCGTTCTGATCATCGTGCTGCTCGTAAAGCCGGCAGGGCTTTTGGGCAAGCCGACCAGAGAGAAAGTGTAGGTGCGGGCCATGAACAAACTCAAGGGAATGAACCGCACGACGCGGAAAAATTATCTGACGTACGCGCTCGTCATCGCGGCGTACGTGATCCTGGAAGCCATGATGCGGGGCGGCGGCCTGAAGGCCGCGACGAAGGGCATGCTCGTGCCCATCTGCGCCTACATCGTCATGGCCCTTTCGCTCAACCTTACGGTGGGCGTCATGGGCGAGCTTTCGCTGGGTCACGCGGGCTTTATGTCCGTCGGCGCGTTTACCGGAACGGCCGCGACCATGTGCCTCGCAACCGCGATCCCCTCGACGGGCCTGCGCCTGTGCATCGGCATCGTGATCGGCGCCGTTGCGGCAGCCATTATCGGGTTCCTGATCGGCATCCCGGTGCTGCGTCTGCGCGGCGACTATCTGGCGATCGTGACGCTGGCGTTCGGCGAGATCATCAAGTCGCTGGTGGGCAACGTCTACATGGGCGTGGACCACGGCCAGCTGAGATTCTCCATGTTCACGAACGAGCTGAATCTGAGCCCGGAAGGGAAGATCATCATCGAAGGCGCCATGGGCATCCGCTCCATTCCGAAGATCGCCACGTTTACGGCGGGCTTTATCCTCATCATGATCTCCCTCGTCGTGATCTTCCACATGGTGGGCAGCCGCTCCGGCCGCGCCATCATGGCGATCCGCGACAACTATATCGCGGCGGAATCCATCGGCATTCCGGCGTTTAAGTACAAGATCACCGCGTTCACGATCTCCGCTGCCATGGCGGGCGCCGCAGGCGCGCTGTTCGGCAACAACTACAGCTCGCTGATCGCGAACAAGTTCAACATCGACACGTCCATCCTCATCCTCGTGTTCGTCGTTCTGGGCGGTCAGGGCAACATGCTCGGCAGCATTATCGCTGCTGCGGCTCTGACGATCCTGCCCGAGGCGCTGAGAGGCTTCGCGGACTACCGCATGCTGATGTACGCGGTCATCCTGATCGCCGTGATGCTCGTCTCGAACAACGCGAAGATCAAGGACGTCCTGAAGAACGCCGCGGAAAAGCGGACGGAAAAGAAACTGGCGAAGGGAGGTGCCGCAGATGAGTAACGTCGTACTGAAGTGCGAAGATCTGGGCATCGTCTTCGGCGGCCTCGCCGCGGTGAACGACTTCGACATCGAGGTCCACGAAAGAGAGATCGCCGGTCTGATCGGCCCGAACGGCGCCGGCAAGACCACGGTGTTCAACCTGCTGACCAAGGTGTACGAGCCCACGTCCGGCCAGATCTTCCTGAACGGGGAATCCACGGCGAAGAAGACCACGGTGCAGCTGTCGAAGGCCGGCATCGCGAGAACGTTCCAGAACATCCGCCTGTTCAGCAAGCTGACGGTGGCGGAGAACGTCATGACCGCCATGAACCAGTCCATGAAGTACAGCCTGCTCGAGGCCGTGCTGCGTCTGCCCCGCTACTGGAAAGAGGAGAAGGCAGCCCGCGAAAAGGCGCTGGAGCTGCTGTCCATCTTCGACATGCAGGGCATGGCGGACGTCAGGGCGGGGTCGCTGCCCTACGGCGCGCAGAGAAGACTCGAGATCGTCCGCGCGCTGGCGACGGAACCGTCCCTGCTGCTGCTGGACGAACCCGCCGCGGGCATGAACCCGGCGGAGACCGCGGAACTGATGGAGAACATCGGACGCATCCGCGACAAGTTCGGCATCGCCATCCTTCTGATCGAACACGACATGAGCCTGGTCATGGGCATCTGCGACCAGATCACCGTGCTGAACTTCGGCCAGGTGATCGCCCGCGGCACGCCCGCCGAGATCCAGAGCAACCCCGTCGTCATCGAAGCCTATCTGGGCAAGCATAAGGAGGGGTAGCCATGGCAGAAGAGAGAAAAACGATCTTAAAGGTCGACGATATCAACGTTTACTATGGCAGCATCCACGCCATCAAGGGCATCTCGTTCGAGGTCAACGAAGGCGAGATCGTGACCCTGATCGGCGCCAACGGCGCCGGCAAGTCCACGACGCTGAACACGATCTCCGGGCTGCTGCGGTCCCGCACAGGGTCCATCGAATTCTTCGGCGAGAGCCTCGCGAAGGTCGCTCCCCACAAGATCGTGGAGAAGGGCCTCGTGATGGTGCCCGAAGGCCGCCGCATCTTTACGCAGATGACGGTGGAGGAGAACCTGGAGATGGGCGCGTATTCGCAGCCGAATTCCACGATCAAGGCGTCGCTGGACGAAGTGTACGAGCTGTTCCCCAGACTGAAGGAACGCCGCACGCAGATCGGCGGCACGCTGTCCGGCGGCGAGCAGCAGATGCTGGCCATGGGCCGTTCGCTGATGGCGAAGCCCAGGCTGATCATGCTGGACGAGCCGTCCATGGGTCTGGCGCCCATCCTGGTGGACCACATCTTCGACATCATCAAGAGCCTGCACCGGAACGGCGCGACGATCCTGCTGGTCGAACAGAACGCGCAGGCGGCGCTGTCCGTCGCGGACAGAGCTTACGTGCTCGAGACGGGCAAGGTCGTGATGAGCGGCACCGGCAGGGAGCTGCTGGCCAGCGACCAGATCAAGAAGGCGTATCTGGGCGCGTAACGACACATGGGGACAGGTACAATGTGCACTCTTGTGCTTCCTTAAAACTGTGCTATAATCAAACCGCGGAGTTCTTCCGCGGTTTTCCCTTTTTTCGAGAGAGAATTGAACATCTGTGTGCGGAATGCGGGGGCGGCGTTTTTGCGTGCGGCCCGAGTGCGCGGACAGAATGCTTTTTAAGGCCGAAAATCGGCCCGTAGAACGAGGTTAACTGCTTTTATGGAACTGGATATCCTAAAGGATAAAAAAGTCGCGGAATTGCGCGAGATCGCCGCGGCGCTGGGGATCGCGAACGCGAAGAGCCTGAAGAAGAAAGAGATCGTGGAGCTCCTGACCCGCATGCACGAAGAGGCCGAAAAGGAAAAGGCCGCGCAGGCGGAGAAGGCAGCCGCGGAAGAGGCGAAGGCGCCTGTGGAACCTGCGAAGGCGGAAGAACCGGCCAAGCCCGAGGAACCCGACCCGAAAAAGGGTGCGCCGCTCAAGGAAGGCCGCATGGAGAAGACCGGCATCCTGGAGCTGGCGGAAGGCGGTTTCGGCTTCCTGCGCTTCGACAACTTCCTGACGTCCGACGAGGATATCTACGTGTCCCCGACGCAGATCCGCCGCTTCAACCTGAAGACCGGCGACAAGATCTGCGGCATTGCGAGAAAGCCCGGCAACGACGAGCGTTTCGGCGCGCTGCTCTACGTCAAGACGGTCAACGACGACGAGCCCGGCGTCTCCATCCGCCGCAGGGATTTCTCCGACCTGACGCCCATCTATCCCACCGAGCGCATCCGCCTGGAGAACGGCAGCAGCGCGCTGTCCATGCGGCTCACCGACCTGGTGGCGCCGATCGGGAAGGGTCAGCGCGGGCTGATCGTGGCCCCGCCGAAGGCCGGCAAGACGACGCTGCTGAAGCAGATCGCGAAGGCCATCGAGAACCAGCACGTGGACGCGGAGCTGATCGTGCTGCTGATCGACGAGCGGCCCGAGGAGGTCACGGACATGCAGCGCGAGATCAAGGGCCAGGTGATCTACTCCACGTTCGACGAGCAGCCGTCCCACCACGTGAAGGTGGCGGAGATGGTGCTGGCCAGGGCGCAGCGGCTCGTGGAGCACGGCAAGGACGTCATCATCCTGATGGATTCCATCACCCGCCTGGCGCGGGCGTACAACCTGGTGGAGACGCCCAGCGGGCGCACGCTGTCCGGCGGTCTGGACCCGGCGGCGCTGTACAAGCCCAAGAAGTTTTTCGGCGCTGCACGAAACATCGAGGAAGGCGGCTCGATCACCATCCTGGCGACGGCGCTCATCGAGACCGGCAGCCGCATGGACGACGTCATTTTCGAGGAATTCAAGGGCACGGGCAACATGGAGCTGCACCTGGACCGCAAGCTGCAGGAAAAGCGCATCTTCCCCGCGCTCAACATCAATAAATCCGGCACGCGCCGCGAAGACATGCTCATGACCCAGGACGAGCTCGAAGCCGTCTGGATGATGCGCCGCGCGGTGGCAGACTGGGGCATCGAAGAGGCCACGGAACGGGTCGTGCTGGAGCTGGCTCACACGAAAAAGAACGAAGAATTTATCGCGCGCATGAAGCGCTTAAGACTGTAATGGATTTTAATAAGATTTTCATGAAAAACGCGACGCCCACGAAGGTGGGCGGGCAGGCGGTGCTGGAAGGCCTGATGATGCGGGGCAGCAGAGCCCTTGCCATCGCGGTGCGCCGGCCGGACGGGGACGTCCATCTGGCCGTGGAGCCGCTGAAGGCTCCGGGCAGCTGGAAGAAGTGGCCCGTCGTGCGCGGCGTGGTCAGCTTCGTGTCGTCGCTGGTCACCGGCACCCGCATCCTGATGTATTCCGCGGACGTGCTGGAGAACTGCGCCGACGCGGAGGGCAACAGCTACTACGAAGACGACAAGCTGACGCTGTGGATGAACGAAAAGTTCGGCAAGGAGAAGGCGAACAGCATCATGATGTACGTGTCGGTGCTGCTGTCCATCCTGCTGACGGTGGGCGTGTTCATCGTGCTGCCCACCTGGATCATGAACCTGCTGAAAGGCGCCGGCATCGAGAGCCCGTTCGTGCTCAACCTGATCGAAGGCGTGATGCGCATCTGCATGTTCGTCGTCTACGTGTCGCTCATCTCGAAGATGCCCGACATCCGGCGGACGTTCATGTACCACGGCGCCGAGCACAAGACCATCCACTGCTACGAGAACGGCCTGGAGCTGACCCCCGCCAACGCGCAGCAGTTCTACACGCTGCACCCGCGCTGCGGAACGAGCTTCCTGATGTTCGTGATGGTCATCTCGCTGCTGGTCTTTTCCCTGCTGGGCTGGCCGAATCTGGCGGCGCGCATTATCTCGCGCCTGCTGCTGATCCCGGTCATCGCGGGACTGTCCTACGAGCTGCTGCAGTTCACCGGCCGCCACGACGGCAAGTGCGTGCGGGCGCTGTCCATGCCAGGCATCCTGCTGCAGAAACTGACGACCAAGGAACCGACGGACGACATGCTGGAAGTCGCGATCCTCGCGGTGAAGGCCGTGCTGCCGTCGCACGAAGATCCGAACGTGCCGGTAGACTACTGGGTCGGCCGCGTGACGCCCGCGGGCGAGTATATTCAGGACGAGGAAGCGACGGCGAAATACAAGGCGGACAGAGAAAAGAAATAGGCTGACAAGGCCCGGAAGAGCGATCTTCCGGGTCTGTTTTTTCCCGGGCGGAAAGGGACTTGTTGTTTTCCGCGGCGGCGATGGCCTTGTCCGCGGCTGAAACAGTGATGTTTACAGACGGGAATCGGGTGTATAATACGTTACAGGCAAACTGTGTTATTTTCGAAGGAGTTTTTATGTACAGACATTCCAGACTTTACGCGGTCGTCAGCTATATCACCTGGATCGGTTTCGTCGTCGCCCTGGTCGGCCGCGACCCGGCGGATCCCCTGGTGCGCCGCCACCTGAACCAGGCGCTCCTCATCAACATCCTGGAGACCATCTCGAGGATCCTGGGCCGCTTCGCGCTGTTCGGGCCGGTCACGTTCATCATCGACCTGGCCGTTCTCGTGTTCTTCTTCATGGGCATCATTCGCGCGCTGAATATGGACAGCCGCCCGCTGCCTCTGATCGGCGAGATCGAGCTGATCCACTGATATGGCTTCTTCCAAAGAATATCTGGACTTTATCGCAGACCAGCTGTCCGGCCTGGACGGCGTGTCTTTCCGCGCGATGATGGGGGAGTATATCCTATATTACCGCGATAAGATCGCCGGCGGCATCTACGACGACCGCCTTCTTGTAAAGCCTGTGCCCGCCGCGTTGGCGCTGATGCCGGATGCGCCGCGGGAAGTCCCGTATCCCGGCGCGAAGGAGATGCTGCTCGTGGATAACGTGGACGACAGGGATTTTCTGTGCAGCCTGCTGGAGGCGATGTTCGACGAACTGCCGGCGGGGAAGAAAAGACGGTAACCGTTGCCAATTCGGGCGCTTCATGGCGCTGAAAAAACATGGGATCAAAAAAGTGTATCGCAAATGCTGTGATTTGAGCATTTTGCGATACACTTTCTGTTTATTCGGGCATTTGTAATAGCGTCTGCGCCCCGCTTAATGCTGCTGAAATACTGAGTACAGTCATTCGTGTATCGCACTGTGATTAATCAGGGACATTTGCGATACATTGTATTTCAGTATAGTTACCGTTTCATACGTTGAACAAAACATGATGTATCGCAAATGTCCTAATTATGCGAAGATGCGATACATTTTTCAAATCCCGCGTTTTTATTACAAGAAAACGTTGCGCAGAAGCTCCTTCAGCGATTCTGTACGGAACGGAGCATCTTTGTGATCAAATATAAAAAGCATGTGAGAATAAGCTTTTGATTGCGCATATCGCGCAATCTTTTGAAACGCAGCCTTCGCGTAATCGGGATCGTCCATCATTCCAAACAATTCCAGCCAATAGATCTCGAATGTCTGAGGATGCAGGATCGTGAAATCAGGATAGCTGACGGAACCGTCATCCAGATACAGCGCACACTCATAGCGATATGGGATGTCGAGGTCATGCAGCATATCCGCAGAAATGAGCTCCAGACGGCTGCGGACATTCTCTCCTTCCTTCGTTAGATAGGAATCATGATCCAAAGGGTAGGAATTCGTATCAAATTTTGCATTCTTCCATTCCTGGATGATCTGTTCTTTTGACTTGATAAGAGGGGACACATATTCAGCTATCTCTGAAGGCAAGTCCCGGAACACGCGGTCTTTTTCCTGCGGATCGTAGATATCCAAAAAAGATTGAAGCATAATGATCTCCTTTTCCAAAGCAGGGATCAATCGCAGGCAATACCTTTTGTTGCAAAGAGAGGTAATCAGTCTCTTATCCTTTTTGGGAATATGCGCTTCTCTCCGTTTTCCCTCGCTATCTTTCGGCAGTTCACGATAATATGCTGTGCACCCGTGTCTGCGTTTTATGTGGATCGAGCCTTCCGCACAGCGCGCGAGGCGCTTCTTTGCTGCGGCGAGCGCGCGCTCGTCGTCCTGCAGCAATTTTTCGATCTGTTCTGTGATCATCGTTCCTGCTCCCGCCAGAGCAAAATGATTTTACATAATATGGTAAATCTTGTCAAGGACAGACCGCTGCGCCGGGCAAAAGAAAAGACCCGAAAGCTTTTCGCTCACGGGTCTTCTATGACCTGATAAAACCGGGTCCGGTTCAGCAATGGAAAATACTGCGTTAGCAGCCATTTTTCCGGAATGCGGGGCTGACCACGCATTCCTCTCATTGGTAATTGGTTTCCTGACACGCAGGAGCTAGTCCATATAGCCTCCTCATTGGCATGCTCATCATCATCTGCCTTCCCAAATCTCAAATTCACTTTTCCGTTCAGAACAGACTCAATTGCTCCTCGCCCCGCAGCTGCTCGAGGTCCGGCAGGGTCTTTCCCAGCAGCTTCTTCGCGGCGTCTTCGTCGAAGATCCAGGCGCGGGCTTCGTCCGCGTCGATGATCAGCGGCATGCGGTCGTGCACGCTGCGGACCGAGTCGTTGGCCGGCGCCGTGATCACGACGAAGTGCGTCTCGTCCTCCGAGATCTTCCACAGCCCCGCCAGGTACATCAGCTCCTTGCCGGGCAGTCGGAATTCCACCCGGTTCTTATCGGCGTCCCACTCGGCGAACGATTCCGCGGGCACGAGGCAGCGGCGGTACAGGGCGCTGCTGCTGAACATCGGCTTCGTGAAGATGCTCTCCGAGCGCGCGTTGATCACGAGGCCGCCTTCCTTGCCGGCGAAGCCGAACTTCGCCTCCTGCGCTTCGAACTCCTGCCCCCGGCCGCCGATGATGACCGCCGCGTCGCTGGGGTTGATCGTCCCCTGCGCCAGCACTTCGATCGACCCGCCTAGTTTGAACTGCCACTTCGCCCGCTCCAGGGCGTAACTGCTGTAGCTGATCCGGCAGCACATCTAGGCGATCTCCCAGATGACGGTAACCGTGTCGTCCAGCTCGATATCGTCGGGCTGCATGTCCATATCGTAGCTGTCGCAGACCGCCTCTTCCGCAAACGCGCCTTTGGCCATCATGGGCATGCGCATGGTGTTGACCGCGAGATTCAGGTCCGCCTTCGCGTAGTCGATGCTCTGGATGTCCAGCAGGCGCACGCCCGCGGCGGCAGCCAGCGCCTCCGCTTTCGCTTTCGCGTCCGCGACCGCGCTGCCGAGCAGGGCGTTGCGCACGCTCTCGGGGTCACTGACGAAAAAGCTGATGTTGAATTCCGGGGTCAGGCCGCTCTTCGCCAGCGCGTACAGCACCTTGCCCAGCCGCTCGTTATCGGACGGGAATTCCAGCTTCAGCTGATGATAATACCGGTATCCCTTGAATTTCTGTTTATATACGTTGCCTTCCTGATAGCCCTCGTATTCCGGGTCGACGTTGAAATTCAGCGTCTTCAGGTCGTTCTCCGCGAACCCGAACTCCCGGATGACCCCCTGCAGCGTCTGCCGTTCCTGGGCCGCCTTTTCCAGCGCCTGCGCGTACTCTTCGCACACGCCGTTCAGGGCGATGTAGATGCGCGTTTTGTCCGGGGAGACGCGCA
>JAEEGI010021747.1_pt1 | contig 12725 bp, 9 predicted proteins | sample 8958751 | NCBI WGS metagenome assembly JAEEGI01 (sample SAMN16246545, study PRJNA631951) | gut metagenome | biome: gut microbiome; feature: rumen; material: KS-attached | host: Bos | place: Iran: Karaj | collected 2018-10 | reverse complement strand
GACCAAGAAACTGAATTTCCTTGAAGAGATAATTGAGGAAGATCTTAGGACAGGTAAGGTGGACAGCATTATGACAAGGTTCCCTCCGGAGCCCAACGGATACCTCCACCTCGGCCACGCCAAGAGCCTCTGCATCAACTTTGGACTTGCTGAGAAATACGGTGGCAAGACCAACCTCCGCTACGACGATACCAACCCCACAAAAGAGGACACCGAGTATGTCGAAGCAATCAAGGAGGACATCCGCTGGATGGGCTTCAAGTGGGAAAAGGAACTCTATGCCTCCGACTATTTTGACCAGCTCTACGAATGGGCGGAGCAGATGATCAAAGAAGGGATAGCCTACGTTGATGACCAAACCCAGGAGGAGATCAGCAAAGGGCGAGGCACTGTCGATACCCCTGGAGTCGAAAGTCCCTACAGGAATAGGAGCGTCGAGGAGAACCTCAAGCTTTTCCGAGAGATGAGAGATGGGAAATACGCTGATGGTGAGAAGGTTCTGAGAGCCAAGATCGACATGGCTTCCCCTAACATGATGTTCAGGGATCCTATCCTCTACCGCATCAAGCACGCGTCCCACCACCGCACCGGGGACAAGTGGTGCATCTATCCGATGTACGACTTCACCCATGGCCAGAGCGACTCCATAGAGCATATCACCCACTCTATCTGCACCCTCGAGTTCGATGTCCACAGGCCTCTCTATGACTGGTTCATCCAAGCTTTGAGAATATACCCCAGCCATCAATACGAGTTCGCCCGCCTCAACCTCACCTATACCCTAATGAGCAAACGCAAGCTTCTGGAGCTCGTCCAGAAGGGGCTTGTGGCCGGTTGGGACGACCCGAGAATGCCTACGCTCTGCGGTGTCAGGCGCAGGGGCTACACCCCTGAGGCCCTGAAGATGTTCTGCGAGAAGATCGGTGTCTCGAAGAGGGATCAGATGATGGACATCCAACTCCTCGAGTGGTGCGTCCGTCAAGATCTTAACGCCAGGTCTAACCGCTACATGGTGGTCCAGAAGCCGCTCAAGGTCACGATCACCAACTGGGAGCCTGGGAAAGTCGAATGGTTTGACTGCCCTCTCAATCCCGCCGAGCCGGAAGGTGCGACAAGGATAGTTCCTTTCACTGGAGAACTCTTGATCGAGCAGGACGACTTTATGGAAGAGGCGCCTAAGAAGTTCTTCAGGCTCAAGCCGGAAGGAGAGGTCAGGCTGAAATACACCTACATAATCAAGTGCGAGGAAGTTGTCAAGGATGCTGATGGGAACATCACTGAGTTGAAGTGCACCTACGACCCTTCAACCAGGCCCGGAGGCGAGGTCTGGCGTTCAGTCAAGGGCACTATCCACTGGGTCCCCGCGGCTTTGGCGAAGGAGATCGAGATCCGCAACTATGACCGTCTTTTCACAAAGGAGGACATGAATTCCATCCCTGAGGGAATGGACTACAAGGACTTCCTCAATCCCGAGTCGCTCACTACCTTGACCGGTTACGCCGAGCCTGCCTTGCTTGAGGACAATTCTGGAATAGCTGTCCAGTTCGAACGCACGGGATATTATTTCAAGGATCCTGACAGCACTCCTGAGAGGCCTGTATTCAACAAGACGACAGCCTTGAAGGACTCCTACAAACCAGAATAGTACTCGGATGAACCTGCCGCTCTTCATAGCCGGACGGTATCTTTTCGCGAAGAAATCACACAATGTGATCAACATCATCTCCGCGATCAGCGCCATCGGTATGGCTATCGGCACGGCGGCACTAATTATCATCCTGTCAGTTTATAACGGCTTCGACGAGCTTGTCAAGGACACCCTTAGCAATGTCGAGCCGGACATTCTCATAACCCCGTCCAAAGGTAAGATATTCATTCCCGAAGGAGAGAAATGGGAAAAAGTAGCCTCATTACCCGAGGTAGAGGCCTATTTCCAGGTTCTTGAGGAGAACGTTTTTGTGGATTATGACGAGCATCAGGGAGTAGCGAAGGCAAAAGGAGTTGATGAGGCCTACGAGAAGAACTCCCCGCTAATCGGGCACATGACCGCTGGAGAGTTCTCCCTCCACAAAGGGCAGGTTCCTCAGATGGTGGCCGGTGCCGGACTTGCCTACAAGATGGGAATGAATCCGGCTTTCCTCTCATCCGCCACTATCTATTTCCCTGCGAGAGACAGGAATTTCTCGCTGGCCAACCCGGCAGCTTCCATCGAGTCAGTCAGTATGCGTCCATCCGGGATATTCACTGTCAATCAGCAGATTGATGAGGAACTTATGATTCTCCCCCTTGACCAGATGAGGCAGCTTTTGGGGTATGACGATGAAGTTTCGGGGATAGAAATACGGCTGCCTGAGGGATCCACCCAAAAGGATCTTCGTAAGACCATAAACAGCATCAAGGGGATTCTTGGATCTGAATTCAAAGTCCTGGACAGGTTCAAGCAAAACACCTCCCTCTACAAGATGATGCGTTACGAGAAAGCGGCGATATTCCTTATTCTCATATTCATCATCATAATAATCGCTTTCAACATTTTTGGAAGCTTGACGATGCTGATTATCGAGAAAAAAGATGACATCGAGACTTTCCGCAGCCTTGGAGCCACGGACAAGATGCTTCGCGGAACCTTCCATCTGGAAGGTTGGCTGATTTCACTGTTAGGTTTGGCCGCCGGGTTGGTAGTGGGAATAGGATTCGCTCTGCTCCAACAGAGATTCGGTTTCATCAGGATGCCAGGTAACTTCCTCGTAAACGCGTATCTGGTAATCGTCAAGTGGAGTGACATCCTCTTCACGATAGTTGGAGTGGCCTTGATCGGCTATCTGATCGCGCTCCTGCCGGTCAGGAGGAATATCACAACCGAGACCAGGTGACCTCGGCTTTGGTGCCGTTGTTGGCGACCACCCTGAATGTGTCCGAATCCGTTTTCAACCGCAGGCCTTTGAAGGTCCAAATCACTCCGGTATCCTCCTCGGAACTATATTTCTTTGTGACAAGTTTCCCGTTCTGGTACAGAGTAATGTTCTTCGCGTTGCTGTACACTTTCAGAGTGAACTCCTCCCCTGCTGGAATCTTCGAAAGGCGGGATGAGGTGATGTGAACAGTTGTCACCTTCTTGTTCCAAAGAGACTTGTAAAGGTAGAAAACATCTTTCTTCGTAAGACGATCCCTTGTGACCAAGCCTTTGTCATTCATGTATTTCCGTGCCTCGTTCTGAACGAAACGCTCCCCGTCAGAAGAATCCATGAACCCTTCCGCACGATTTGCCACAGGGAAATCGAACAATACCCAGGCTGAGGTGAAATTCAGCCAAGGCATCTTGAGAATCTGCCGCACATAGGCCTCGTGGAACATGTTACCATATTCCTCAAAATGTCTGGAATCATCCTCTTTGTCCCTGACTGCCCTGGAAGGGTTCCAAGTGTGGCAGAAAGGATTGATACCAGCCCCGTACTCAGAGACATTGACAGGACCTCCCCTACGCTCCTTCACATCCTTGACCGCAGGCAGAAACCCGCTGAAATCATTAGGCTCCCAGTACCACCCGTAATAGATGTTCTGGGAACAGAAGTCTCCCGCAAGACCGGCATAGCCATCCCTGCCCAGCCTTGAGTCATCGGTGAAACCAACCGCGCGGTACGGATCCAACCGCTTGGTGAAATCATACAATCGGCCCGTCTCGGTAAGAACCTTGGCACCATCGAAAGCCCCTTGAAGGTCATCATTATTGCCCCAAGTGTCCAACTCATTCCACATCCCCCAGAAAATGATGCTCGGATGGTTGTAGAGATTAGTGACCATCTCCTTCATCTGATGGCGGATGTTATTGAAATATACCTGTTTAGCATAGGTTCCGCAGACATTGACCCAAGGAACTTCAGTCTGGACCACTATTCCCAGGGAATCACAGATGCGGAAGGCCAGATCGTTGTGGGGATAATGGGCCAGGCGCAGGAAATTGGCCCCGAGTTCCTGGACAATCCTATAATCACGGCGAATGTCTTCATCCATAAGCGCCGAGGCTCTTCCGGGAGCATCTTGATGCATGGCGACACCTCGGAGAGGATAAGGCTCTCCATTTAACAGGAAGCCTTTCTCCGGATCCATTTTGAATGAACGGTAACCGATTTTGACCTCGGCCATGTCAAGCATCCTCTTCCCCTTGAAAACCTCTATCCTTGCGGTGTAGAGATATGGATCCTTAAGACCATTCCAGAAACGGATTCCTGTGGCCTCGAAATCATGTTCGAAATCCAATTCCGATTTGGGGGCGATCCTGATCTCCCGATCCGCCTGATAGCCGAGGGTTCCATCCCTCTCTATCAATTGGACCCTGACCATCACATCGGAGCTCTTGGATGTGGAATTCACCAGCCGGGTCCTGATCCTTGTCTCAACTTTGCGCTTAGAGACCTCAGGAGTAACGCAATGCATCCTGTACATGCCATAAGCTTCAGGAGACAGGTACACGTCTTCCATCTCCATCAGCCACACCGGATAGTGCAGGCCGCCGTTCTTGTTGAAATCAGAAGTGACGGGAATCATATTCAGATCTTCCCGATTGTCGCAGGTTACCTCAAGGGTGTTCACCCCCTTCTTCAATGCCTCAGTGACATTGACGACGAAAGGGGTGTAACCACCTTTGTGTGAGGCCAATTGGACTCCATTCACTTTAACCGTCGCGGCTTGGGCCGCACCCTCGAACAAGACAAAATGATCATGCTTGATGTCACCAGCCTTGAAGTCAAGTTTGTAAACAGCCTCGCCCCGATAGTAGGATGGGGAATGCCCATCCAATGCATTGTAGGAATGCGGGACGGAAACTGTTTTCCAAGGCTCACCGCCTTTGCTGAACTCCCAAGTGGAAAGACGTTCCTGACGGGGCCCCCTAATCTGGGCGAAGGCAGGTTGGATGGCGATAAGCGCCACGGCGGAAAGAACCGCGGGAATGGATCTGAATGACATTACTTCTTGTAAACTTTCATGTTGGCACACTCAAGACCCCAACAACCGTTCTGAACAATCGGAACCGGTACTCCGTCAAGGTTCTTCTCATATGCGGGCTTAGAGATAAAGGTGTGGGAGTGCCCACCGACAACAATGTCAACACCCCTGGTGTTCTTGACGAGCCTGAAATCCGTGTAAGGCTCATCCTCGTAACCGATGTGGGTCAGGGCTATGATAATGTCGCATTTCTCATCTTCCCTCAAATACTTAGCCCATTTGTTGACGACCTCGGCATTATCAAAAGCCGGAATCTTGCTGGATGTCTCCCTGGAGACCAAAGTGGTGATGTCCGGCATGAGACCTATTATTCCTATCCTCATTCCAGCTTTCTTGATCACGGTGCAAGGCTTGACATACTTGCCCATCTCCAAAGCCGAGAAATCATAGTTGGCGCACACGACCGGGCAGTTAAGATTGGCCAACCTCCTGGCCAGCTCCTCAACTCCATTGTCGAACTCGTGGTTGCCTAAGGTGACACAATCATACCTCATGGCATTGATCAAGTCAATCTCAAGATCCCCTTTCATCACCGTGAAATAAGAGGTTCCCTGGCTGTAGTCACCAGCGTGGAGCAGAAGGACATTCTTCTTGCCGTCCGCCTTAATGACACTGTCGCGGTAAGCCGCTCTCTCAATCACACCGCCATGGCCGCTATTGTCGCCCGAACGTTCAGGCTCCATATGGCTGTGAGTATCATTGAAATGGACTATGGTGAGACGCTTCTGAGCCGAGGCTGAAGGAATCAAAGCGATCGCTGCGGCTATGCAAGCTATAGTTTTAAGTGCTGTTCTCATTTTTTGTCCCCCTCCCCGAGGATGGTGATCCAATGTTGGTTCTCGAATTCAATGGGTTTCCCCGCGGCAGTAAGACTCTTGACATAACTGAGCATGGTATCGTACAGCCAACTCTTGTTTTGAAGCACCTCAAGAGCGTTCTTCGCGACAAAGTATCCGTCTCCGCCATCAAGCAGGAAGTTGAGGGTGGCTACTCCATAAACCTTCTCATCATCAAGAGGTTCCCCATTGACAGTAGCGGAGATTATCTTGCCGTTCTGAGCTACCACCTTGACTCCTCCAATGATCTGGAATGAGGAAGCGGCCATCTGGTCGAGTATAACCCTCACGTCCTTACCCTTAAGAGCGACATAGCATAGATTGTTCTTGAAAGGGAACATGGACATGATGTCATCGTAGAGCACCTCGCCTTTGGGCATCTCGATCCTGACACCACCGGCGTTGGTAATGCCGATGTCCACCTTACGGTGAAGGCTGTCCGCGGTGGCCCTCATAAGCTCATCGATATACCAGTCGTAAAGAGGGCACTCGGGATAGGTCCTGTCCAAGAACTCAGTGGAATAGCCGATGACCTCCTTTACCTGCGCCATGGCAGGCTGGGCCTTGATCATGAGCTCGGCGACATCCCTTGTGGCTTTGCCTTTGAATTTTTCACCATTGGGAGCGTAATAGGTTTTGCCCTTGACATAACCCATCGCCTCCTCAACATTAGAGGCGTTGGATGCGACCACCCCTGTACGATGGCCGTCCACAGCTTCTTTTGACCAGGATATCTCTACCGTCTGGGCAGAGATTCCCAAGCAGAAAGCAAGCGGCGCGATAATGAGAAATAATCTTTTCATAAGCATTTGATTATTTTTGTTTTAACCAGTTCCAAAGATCCTTGAAGGTGGACTTTTTCCCGAACATCAGGATACCGACCTTGTAGATCTTGGCGGAAAGCCAAGCACATCCCACGAAAGTGAAGAACAGCAAAGCAATCGAGAGCACCAGCTGCCACATCGGAACCCCATAAGGAATCCTGGCGAGCATAACTATAGGAGAAGTGAACGGTATCATCGAGGCCCACACCACAACCGGACTGTCGGGGTTCTGGAAGGCCATGAGTATGATCAGGTAAGCGATCATCAACGGGATAGTGATCGGCATCTGAAGTTGCTGCGTGTCCTCCACGCTCTCCACGGCGGAGCCGATGGCGGCGTAAAGTGAAGCGTACAGCAAATAGCCTAACACAAAGAAGATAAGGAATGAGATGATGAGCTTGGTCCAAGGGATATTAGACAGTGTGGCCATGACAGTCTGCAAGCCACCGGGTTGACTGTCAACGACATCTGTGGCGACTGCGGTAGAGTCAGTAGCGGCGACCACTCCACCGATGGCTTCCATCTGTTCCGGAGTCATCCCTACGGTCTGAGCCATCATCTGGGGATCTCCCTGGAAACTCTTGAGCATGTCCTTACCCATGAACATACTAGCCGCCGAAGTAAGCACCACGGTCAGCACTATCCAAAGGAAGAACTGTGTGAGGGCGACGAGGGCGATACCGATAATCTTGCCGAACATCAGATCCACGGCCTTGACCGAGGATATGAGAACCTCAACCACCCTGCTGGACTTCTCCTCAATGACACTGGACATAACCTGTCCACCGAACATCATGATGAACATCCAGATGATGATTCCAAGCAGCATGGAGACTATCATGTAAATACCTGACTCCGAGACGCTTTCCTTGCCAGAATCGTCAAGAGTGAACTCAGTGACCCTCACATGGGACTTTACATCCTCCATTATCTGTGGCAGATTATCAATCCCGTACTGGGCGATCCTATATTCCTCGACAGCGTCATCAACCTTGTCGGCAAGACCGCTTGTGAACTCCACTCCGAGAGGGTCTTTGGAATATGCCTGGACAGTAACGGTCTTCTTGGCAGTGTCAAGCGGTGAGACTATGACAAGAGCGTCCTTACCATAGTCCTTGAGATGGGCCTTTATAGAATCAGGGACCTCCGAGGAATGGTCCTCGTAGGTGACCCGATCACCACTTTCAAGGTGAGGCATGACTATTCCTGACTGGTCCACCACAGCCACATCCATCTTCCTCTCCTTGGTGTTGCCCATGATGAGGAATATCACGACCATCATGGCCGCGAAGAGAATAGGCACCACGAAAGTGGTCACAAGGAAGGACTTTTTCTTGACCCGGGTTGTGTACTCACGGGAAATGACTGTCTTTATGATCCTGAAATCCATGATTATGCCTCCTCTGTCACTAGTTTAATGAATATGTCGTTCATCCTGGGGATGAGCTCCTTGAACGAGTTGATAGTCACCCCGTCAGCCAAAAGGGCGGAGAGGGCGGCATTGGATGGCACACCTTCCTCAAGAGAAAGGACAGCCGTGTGACGTCCGACATTATTGTCGTCCGACAGAACCTTGAACACACCCTCCGCATCAGAGATGGTGTTCTCCCCCGTGTAAATCAACTCGATATTATTATTGCCATAATGACGACGGATCTCATCGACACCTCCCGTCACAACAAGTTTGGCCTTATTGATAAGGGCGATGCTGTCGCAAAGCTCCTCAACGGACTCCATGTTGTGAGTTGAAAGGATGATGGTCGCCCCCTCATCATTGAGCCTGAGAATCTCCTTGCGGATCAACTCGGCATTGACCGGGTCAAAACCGGAGAAAGGCTCATCAAGAATCATCAGGGAAGGCTTGTGGACCACGGTAGTGATGAACTGAACCTTCTGAGCCATACCTTTTGAGAGCTCTTCCACCTTTTTCTTCCACCAGTCCTGAATACCGAAACGGATGAACCACTGTTTCAACTCCTTACGAGCATCGGCTGCGCTCATTCCCTTCAGTTGGGCAAGGTACATCGCCTGGTCCCCGACCTCCATTTTGCGATAGAGTCCCCTCTCTTCAGGAAGATAACCAATCTTCTCCACATCGGACTGGGTAATAGGACGCCCGTCGAAAAAGACCTCGCCATTGTTAGGGATCGTGATCCTGTTGATGATACGGATAAGTGTGGTCTTACCGGCTCCATTCGGTCCCAAAAGACCGAAAATCTGACCTTTAGGGATGTCCACGGAGAGATTGTCAAGGGCGACTTTCTCCCCGAAGCGCTTTGTGATACCTTTACATTCTATAAGTCCCATAATTCTTATATTTTTCGCAAATATAATAATTATTTATCGTATTGCAATAATTATTTAAAATAATGTTAAAGATTTAACAACTTCGCAACCAATTCAACCAGCAAATCCCCGGGAGTGGCCTCTCCACTCTCTCCCCCTTTACCTTTATAGTCATAATCGCAAAGCAGAGACACGGCAGCCATGGCCTTGCTCACCGGATAGTTAGAAACAGCGGCATCATAGTCTTTCCAGAAATATGGGTTGACCCCTTGAAGGGCGGCGGCAACCTCCGTCTTGTCCGGATAGCGCCCCCTCTCTTTCAGCGCGCCATATTTCAAAACCCTCAGAAAGTAGGTGAATATGGCGCTGACCGCCATGGGCATAGCGAACCGGGGAGCCTCCCCTAGCCTTCTGGCGATGAGTAGCGCCCTGGCCGAGTTACGGTAGGAAAATTCCTTTGTCAACTCAAAAACATTGAACTCCCTGCTGATTCCGACATTGCGCTCCACATCGGAGGCAGTCACCTTATCAGCACCTTCCGGAAGGTTTTTGAGCAGTTTGTCCGTCTCAACAGCTATCTTGCTCATGTCCGTCCCGGCATATTCAGCCATCAAGGCAGCGGCATCGGGAGCTATCTCAAGTCCCCTTGAAGAATAATACTGGCTGATCCAACCGGGCATCTCATAGTCCCTCAAGGCATTGGACTCTACCACCACCCCGTTCTTGACGCATTGCTTGTAAAGGGCTTTACGCTTGTCGGCGGAAGCGCCGCGCATAAGAAGAACAAGGATAGTCGAATCAAGAGGGGCCTCGCAATAGGTGGAAAGTTTCTCCAGATCTTTCATAGCCTGGGCCTCCTTAACCACAACCAGTTGGCGCTCAGCCATCATAGGGTAGCGACGGGCGGCAGTCGTGATGGTCTCGGCATCGACATCCGAGCCATAGCAAATCGTCTCGTTGAAATCCCTGGAGAACTCATCAAGGGCGTTTTCAACAATCGCATCGCAGACCATGTCCGGATAATAAGGTTCATCCCCCATCAGAAGATAGATGGGGGAGAACTCTCCGGCTTTGATCTTGCCGATCAAGTCACGGCATTGAGAGGCGACGTTGACCGACCCTTTCACTGATTCATTATGCTTCGTATTTCTTTTCCTTGGTCCTCACGATTTTCTCTTTCATGAGGTCGACAGCGACGCTGACGGCATCCTCAAATGTAGAGGCGCTCCTTTCAATCAGCAGGTCCTGTCCATAGACCCGGGTCTGAATCTTAACTTCCTTGTTGTCAGGCTCGTTAAGCAGGGACAAAGTGACTTCCACCTCATCGAGGTGATCGCTGAACCTGGAAAGCTTCGAGACTTTCTTCTCAACATAGTCGAGCAGTTTCTGGTCAGCGTCGAACTTGAGGGATTTGATTCTAATCTCCATTTTTACCTCCGCTTTTTGCCCTTGGGTGGGCGTTAACATACACTTTTTTTAGTTTCTCGATGGAATTGTGCGTGTAAACCTGTGTCGCGGCAAGTGAAGAGTGTCCGAGCATCTCCTTAATAGAATTGAGATCAGCGCCTTCGTTCAGCAGTCCGGTCGCCAGGGAATGTCTCAAAACATGGGGGGATTTCCTCCCGGTGATGCCGCTGACCTGTCCCAACTCGCTCTTGACCACCCTATCCACAAACACCGGATACAGCTTGCCGCCGTTCGGGGTCACCAGAAGGGGATCTGACGAGGGTCTCTCGCAGCCTTCCATCGTCTCAACTGATTGTAAATATAACGAAATTTCCTCACAAAGTGAAGGAACAAGAGGAATTTCTCTAACCTTATCGCCTTTACCCTTGACTCTCAGCACTTTCCGGGAAAGGTCCAAATCCTTGCGAGTCAGCCCCGTGAGCTCTGAACGACGCATTCCGGTGGAATAGAGCATTGACACTATGAGCCTCGAAAGTCTTTTTGAATACAACTCCTTGGAGACCTTGTCTCCACCGGTTATCAATGCGAGATTCTCTTTCGAGGCATCCGGCTCAGTACGAGTGAAGTATTCCTCCATAGATTCCTCCCTGTAGAATACAGGCAGACGCTTTTCTGCTTTCGGACGAGTCACCAATCGCGCGGGATTAGACTGCAGCCTGCCGTCCTTCATCAGATAGCGGCAAAAACCAGACAAGACACTAAGGTGGAGGTTCACCGTCCTGGGATCCTCCTTCTTCTTGTCAAGAAGATGAACCTCGTATGAGCGTAACATTGAAGGATTCAAGGACTCCAGCACATCCTGGTCGCAGAACCGCGCGAACCCGTCCAGGATGTCACGGTACAGCTCGCAGGTCCTCGGGGAATACCTCCGCACCTCCTTCACATAAGTTATGTACTCGTCGATCAACACCTTATATCTCTTTCAGACCCATCTCGGCGGCCTTGACGCGCATGAACTTATCGGCTTCCTCGAAGGTGTTGCCAATCTCCCCGTCCAGAATGGCGTTTTTGACATATTCCTTCAGAATGCCGATCTCCTTGCAGGGAGACAAACCATAGACAGCCATCACATGCTCTCCGGTAATCGGGTTTTTCCAATTACGGATAGCGTCCTTCTCCTCCACCTCGACAAGTTTCCTCTTGACAAGTTCAAAGTTCTCCTTAATGCGGGCCACCTTGACCGGATTCTTCGAGGTGATGTCGGCGTTGCAGAGGATCATCAAGTCGTCGATCTCGTTGCCCGCATCGAAAAGGAGCCGTCTCACGGCGGAATCCGTAACTTCCTCATCCACAAGGGCTATAGGCCGATGATGAAGCGAGACCAGCTTCTGGACATATTTCATCTTCTCGTTAAGGGGCATCTTAAGACGGGTGAATATCTTAGGAACCATCCTGCCCCCAACCACCTCGTGTCCATGAAACGACCAGCCTACCACAGGGTCGAAACGCTTACTGGCCGGCTTTCCGATGTCATGGAGAAGAGCCGCCCAGCGAAGCCACACGTAAGGTTTTGTTCTCACTGTCTCAATGAAACCGTCGCCGTCCTCCTGAGAAGTGTAATCTTTCAAGGTACCAAGCGCTATAGCCGCGGTCTCCCCTGCCGCCACATTATCCACAACCTGCAGGGTGTGGGAGAAAATCTCCTTATGGCCTTTGCCATCAACAGACTCTATCCCTTTGAGTTTCAGCAGTTCAGGGAGAATATATTCCAGCAGCCCGGTCTCGTCCATAAGCCGGAATCCCATGGAAGGCTTATCGCAAATAAGAATCTTATTCAACTCTTCAACAATCCTTTCCTGAGAGAGGATCGTCATCCTGTCCTTCATCTGACGCATCGCCTCAAGCGACTCTGGGACTATCGTGAAAATCTGTTCCGGAGTGCTTAGCTTGACTGAGAAACGGATAGCCCTGAGCATCCTAAGCGGGTCATCACTATAGGTCTGCTCCGGCTCCAACGGAGTCCTGATTATTCCAGCGGCCAAATCCCTGATTCCACCGAAGGGATCCACCAAGGCGCCATAGTCTTCCTTCTGGAGACTGAAAGCCATGGCGTTGATTGTGAAATCACGCCGCATCTGATCCTCTTCCAGAGTCCCGTCCTCCACAATGGGTTTGCGGGAATCGTGGCGATAGGATTCTTTACGGGCTCCGACGAACTCGATCTCAGCCCCATGCCACTTCAACATGGCTGTGCCGAATGTCTTGAATATCGAGACATTGCAATGACGCCCTTCCTCTTCCTCTATCTTTCTCGCCACAGCCTCAGCTAGCTCGATACCGCTTCCCTCAACCACTATGTCTATGTCAT
>JAEEGI010021739.1_pt1 | contig 12727 bp, 18 predicted proteins | sample 8958751 | NCBI WGS metagenome assembly JAEEGI01 (sample SAMN16246545, study PRJNA631951) | gut metagenome | biome: gut microbiome; feature: rumen; material: KS-attached | host: Bos | place: Iran: Karaj | collected 2018-10 | reverse complement strand
TTCGCAGGTTATAGAAACCACGCAGGAAAGCATCCGACGTAGAGAACGTAGAGACAAAGACATCCGCGCGCCCGGTCTGCTTCAGGATCCAGTCCAGCAAACCGAGCGTATGGACACCTTTGCCCAAGTAACTCTGGAGAGGGCACTTGGGCAAAGGCTTTAACAATTTATTCAGATCCTTCCCCTTCGGCATCGTGGTGAGGAAGCTCAAAAGAGATATCACATTTCACGAGGTCAGCCTTTCGCTGATCAGTGATATCGACACCGAACTGGATGAGCGAATAGACGCGGTTCTGGATCCTGAGGCGCAAATCCTCCAGTTTCTCCATCTCAGTGAATTCCGGATCCTTGGATGATTCCACGAGATCCAGGAGTGCCGGAAGGTTTCTGCTGATATACGACTGTGCGTTGTCGATAGTACTTTTATCAACATCAGAAAGTTCAGGCTTCTTAGAACCTTCATCAGCATCCTGTTCAGAACTATCAGCCTTGAAGTCATCATAGCGTGCCATCTCAGACTTGTAATTGTACCAGGCCTCCTTCAGCAGCTGAAGATGCTCGAAACGGTCGCAAGGAGAATTAAGGGAAAGCAGGATGTTGTATGTCTCCTTGATCTTCTTCCACCGCTCTGCGTTCTGAGGCCATATAGCCTTGATGTCATCAGGAAGCGATTCGTGGTCAGGACGTTTGCCCTTCACGATGAAACAGCCCGTATCGCCCTCGTCCAGAGACTCCTGTGCAACAGGGATTTCAACTTCAGCGGCACCATCAGCAGCCTCGACGGCCGCCTGTACCTGAGGCGTCACCTCTGCATCGAGTTTCTCTATATCCTCGATCTGGTATCCCTGCAGACGAATATTCACATGCTTGCGGATCTCATACTCGAGCTTCTTCAATCCACCTTTTGGATAACGGATGATACGCTCATAGAGTCCTTTGTTACGATTCACCCGCAGCAACATGGTAGCACCTTTCCGGATGCTCTCATCATCGGTATGGTCAGAGCGCAACCACTCCGCCATACTCTCAGTCAGTTTCGGATCATAATTTGCCATAATTTTCAATTTTATAAAAACGGGGCGGCAGGTTAATTCCAGCCGTCCCGCACCCATTTTACCAATCAACTAAATTACCTATGAAACGACATATCAGCCTTACTCAGACTTGATAGTATCAGTTTTTCCGTCTATCGTACCGTCAGCCGTCTCGAAATCACCCTCGTAGAACGGAGCAGGGTTAATGTCGGAAACGGATGCAGTGATCGTTGTCTGGCTGGAGTCTGTCACTGATTTTCCGGCATTCTGTCCCAGTTCCACCTGTACACGGAACATCTCGTTACCGATGACACGGATTGCGCCATCGCGCTGAGGATAGAGGATCACGATATCGTCGTTGTTCATCTTGGAAACAAGACCCGTCACCTTCTTCTGAGTACCAGGCAGGACAGCGGCGATCTTGTTCAGGAAGGACTTGGCGCCCTCATTACCCTGAGACTCGCAAGTTGGCTCAGACTCACCTTCGACGAGGTCGATCTTCACCCATTTGCAGCCCTCAGCAAGAACGAAGTTGCCGTCGAGTACCGCCACGTCCTCGAGTTTCGTAGCATTGTCGCCCTTCACCTTGGGGAAGGTCAAGATATTGACACGACGTGTAACGTACATATGCGGACGGACGCCCGGTAGTGAAGCACTGCCCTGGCAGAACTCAACATCTTCGTACAGATCCTTGTCAGATGTGCATTTTTTTGCCATAACTATAAAACTTTAATAAATTACCATGCAGTGTAAGTAGTATTAGCCTTACGAGCGACAGCCAGCATCTCCTTATTGATGGAGAGGTACTGCAGGCCGAAGAACAGATTAGAGATGAAGTCCACGTCGTAGTGGGAAGTCAGAGAGCCCTTCACCTCGAAGCCCTCGTCTGAAGTCTCCTGGTTCCAAAGAGTCAGGATATTGTTCTTGGAGGTCAGACAGAGGTAATCCTCAGGCACATTAGCCAGCGCCACGAACTCAATGTTCGTCTTGCCGTCGAGGTGAGCCTTCTGGAACTGGGTGTTATAAGGCAGAGCGCCATGGTTCATCTGGTAGCAAACCTCATACAGGTGCTTGGTGCGGTCGCTCATAAAGAGCTTCAGACCGTGAGCGTCGCGCAGTTTCTTATGAACGCCCCTCCAGGTAGAGTTTACTGCCTCAGAACCCCAGATGAATTCATTCAGCACATCCTCGGCATTCTCTGAAGTGATAGTGGGAAGATTGAAGAGGTTCTGTTCCTGAGCGCTCATGGCACCAGAAGCAATCTCTACATCCTCGATGGCACAGAAGCCATTGAACCACTTCATGGTCAGCTTGGTATCCTCATCGTCATGCTTGGCCGTCCAGAGATAGTCAAACATGTGCTCGCCGATTTGGGCGGCGATGAAGGCGCAGATGCGCTTGGTCCAGGGCTGGTTCTTCTGTCCTGAAGGATTGACAACATCACTGCCCCAGAGAGTCTTATAAAGGCTCACGGGGTCGATGGGCTCGATGCAGTTGCCAAGGAAGGTCTCCAGCGTGCGCTGCTTGATGGCAGTGGCACCGTCACCTTTCTTGTACTTGTCGAAATTACCCAGCTGGAACTTACCAGTCAGCTCGTGCACGTGCTCCTTATAACGGATGCCAGTACGCATGCCCATGTGCTGGGTCGCCATGCGAAGGGCGAACATGGGCATAGTGATCAACTCAGTACGGTACTTCTGAGCCGACTCATTGAGGTTCTCAGGAGAGAACGTCGTTTTCGGATCGACGACAGGCTGCACCTTGGCAGGAGTCGCGGGGGTTGTTACGGGATCAGCCATAGTTAAAGCGCATTTTCGATAGATTTGAACAACTCAGCAGCACCGTCGAGGCCCTGATCGTCCACGACCTTGCCACCATTACCACTCTCACCTGGACCCTCCTTGAGATTCTTGATCTCCTGATCCTTAGAAGTGATGTCATCCTTCAGCTTCTTGATCTCTTCATTCAAGGAGTCGATAACGGATTTGGCCTTCTTGCAGGCATCGTCCTGAAGCTTCAGGTGATCATCGATCTTCTTCATCTGGTCCTGAGTCAGGACGATATTGTCCTGCTCGTTGGGCTGGAAGCCATCCTTGACGGCCAGCAGCGCCATCACACTTGCGAAGATTGTAATCATTTTACTTTCCTGATTGTCGGCGAAAAAATTACGGAGACCCTTCAGCAATTCCATCGCCTTTTGGAGAGTGCCAGCTGGAGATTCCTCGCCCGTCTCGGCATCGAAGCCGGAAGGAAGAGGAGGGAGTCCCATATCATTAAGAATATAATTCGTTGTCTTACCGGAGGCAGAACCATCCATTTTCTCTGGATCTATCACCTCATCGACGATTCCGAAGTCCACAGCGTCTGCCGCCTTGATCCAGGCAGCCACCTTCATCTTGGCTTTCACCTCATCGATGGGCTTGCCGCAGCGGTCTGCATAAATCTGTGCCAGGACATCGTCGACGGTGGAGAGCTGGTCACGCTGGAACTTAAGGCGCTTGATCGACTCATCGATCTGCTCCTTGTTACGCGAACCGTACTCGCCCACCCACGTCATGGAGTTATGAATGAGTATGAGCGCATTCTTCGCCATCCTGATATTCTTGGCACTCATGGCCATGAAGGTGGCGGAAGAGGCAGACATGCCTATAAACTCGACAGTAACATTACCGTGATTCTTGAAAAGCTCGTATATCTGGAGAGCCGTGTCAACGAAGCCACCCAGAGAAGATATCGCTACGTTAACAGGCTTACCCTGAGACTTATCAAGCACAAACTTGACATAGCCGGCAGAGATACTCCAGCCGACCGTGCCAGTCAAATAAAGGTCATATGTCTTCATTCCTACCTTTGTTTTCGGCAAAGGTAGATTTAAAAGAAGACTAATAAAACAACTATAAATTAAGTAATTACGGGCAATCTGCTGCCAGAACTAAGGGTAACTGTGACCTCCAGCAGCTGACTGTCGCTCATGTTGTCCGGAAGGTTCTCTTCAGACACCGTCACGGGATATGGCCTCTCGTGGCCTCCGATCAGACGTTTCTGACCGTTTGCCAGGGTTATCATATAAGCATAATGGCCATTCACCTCCAGATCCTGGCAAGTACGGAAGACGAGCTGCGTCTGCCAGACCGTATTCTTGTTATCCACCTTATTATTAACAGAGAGCTTGGCAGGAACCTGTATCTCCAGTTTCTCCCATTCATCATCTTTAACATCAATAGAAAAGGTTCCGTTAGAATTCCTGGTCAGACCAGGTATTTCCGAGCACGGTATGCGGTCAACCGCAATCACATTCTTGATGGTATTCATAATAATTGTATTTTGTTGTTAATTGAACGTAAACGACGCAGACGACGGTCATGAACGAAAAAGACCATTTAGACTGAACTATTTTTAGTTAAATAAATTAAAATCATGGCTTATGGGACCGTTTCTTGCTTCTCAGGTCTATCCCGTGCTTCAGAAAGCGCATTTTCTCCCTGTAGTATCTCATCCGTATCGTGTCGGCATAATCAATATCGATGCCGTGCATCTCACACCAGGCATAAGCGGCCGACTGGAGCTTCGTATCATCCCCACACATCTGGCTCATCTCGTTCCAAAGGTTAACCAGGAATATCGATTCAATATGTTCAATGATCATCTTCTTACCCATGCTTGACACAAAGTTGAAAGAAGAAGGATCCTTCTGCTTCGAATATGGGATACAGACGGCTGTCAATCCCTCACCTGCAGTCTCAGGGACGGCAGAATCCTTACGGCGCTGCAAGACACTAACAATACGTGCATTGGTAACAGAACGGTCGTCGAACCTGACAGGATCACCGTAGGCATTCACCAGGTACTGACGAATAAAGGGTTTTAGCTTCAGATAGATAACGAATTGACTCATAAACAGTGGTTTTATGGGCGCAAAGTTAAACATTTATATTTAAATACAATACATACTTTGCTAAAAATCAACCAAATAAGTGTAGTTTTCTTCATGTCTTGTATAATTGCGAAATCATTTTTTCTGAGATGTGGATTTTCAGCCATTTTTTCTGTATAATCTGTAAACAGGACACCCAGTCACTCTGAAATGCCGATAAACAGGGCGTTTCAGTGAATACAGTCATATACATTAAGACCTGTAAACACAACTGTACCGCCCTCCTCCACCTGTATAATGGCCGTCAGGCGTATTTCTTCCGTTAAAATCTGTAAACGGCGCTTTCACATCCTTTATACAAATATACAGATTGTTTTTCTATTATACAGATTGAATTTGTATATCTGTATACAAAGAAAATGGCCAAAACACCGATAAACAAAAGGTTTTTTCACGTTTCGCAAATTGGAATATAAAGATATACAGATGATTTGCACATTCAGAAAGGAGGGAAAGGGAGGAAGAAAGAGGTGGATCCGGCCGATGTGAATACAAAAGAGGCGGCCACCGCATCCGTATATGGGATGTCAGTGGCCGCTGGCCAAGCACTTGGACGGCGAAGAAAAGAAATGCTATGTTGTTGTATTATCTGTATTACCCCAGATATCCTGCATCGATTCCCGCAGATGCTTCTCCTCGTCAACGGTGCGCATGTTGATCATCTCCTGCTGTGCCATTTCGCCTGTAACGGAATCGCGCGTCGTAGAGATGTTGCGCCCCTGTGTGTTGAGTATGTCAGCAGGATTCAGGGCGAAGATCCAGGGTGCCCACTTGGCGAAGGCCTTCAGGCGGCCAGTGAAGCGCTTCATGGCGTCCTTGGTGCCAGGGCAGTCCTTTAGGTAAGTCTCGTAAACGTTCTTGCGCACCAGCTGGCGGTTAACGTTAGGACCTTTCGGGTCGAAGAACGTGGAGGCCCATTCCTCGAACTGCGGGCCCATCTCCGTCTTCAGCTTCCTCTGGATGATGTTCTGCATGGGCGGCAGCATCTTCACCGGCTTCGCGGCTATGGACAGGTAGAACTGTTCACACTGCATCAGAAGGTTCAAATCCGCATTCCATTCATCCTCGGTATAGAAGGAGTCGAAGAGGTTCTTCTGGAAGTCATCGTAGATAGTTCGGCTCTCATGGTAGTCGAACGGGTTCTCTGCAGTACGCTGGTGGTAATAGTCCGAGAACGTCACGTAGAGCATGCGGGCGTCGCTGGAAGCGTCGAAGTCGCCAGGCACATAATTTGTGGAGAAAAGAAATTTCGGGCTTTCAGAGAAAGGGATAGTATAAGGAGTAAGGCCTTTAGGGTTGACGCGCATATCGCCGCTGATCAGGTTGTAGAAGTCCTTGACGGACGTGTACTGGTTGATATCCTCGACGCGGACCAGGCGAGTGTACCTGGAGACGTCACTAAGGGCGTGTGTATCCTTCTGCAGATCCAGCACCTTTCCGTCGAGGGTGGTGATATCCAAGTGCAGCAGCTGCTTCAGGGACTCGGTAAAGAACGATTTACCTGAACGGCCGTTGGCCTCGTTCGTCTCCGCTATTCGGTTGTCCATCAGGAACGCAGCCCAGGTGCGCGACGGTGACTTGTAGGCATGAAGCAAATAACCCAATGTGAATATCTTGTTGACCAGGCACTGTGCCTGTTCCTCACGCTGCTGCTCAGTCAGGCCCTCTCCTGCGATCTCGAAGGGGTGAAGCTCCATGTAGGCCCGCTGTGCGTCCGGAGAGTTCGGGAACTGCTCCTCGATCTCCTGTCTCCAGTACAGCCTCGAAGCGTTGATCAGATAGCCGAAGAGGTGGCTCGACCGCGGATCGTCCACCTGCAGCAGGAACTTAGGTGTCTGGCCGTCGCTCATCGTCTCTCCAGGCACCCATTCGACATGGAACATGGACGGCAGCTTGCGGAAGTCATGCGGGATGACTGTCTGGCTCCAGACGCAGGTATCTAGTGAATGATCCCGATAGAGGTGCAACTCGTAGTCCTCGCCATGACAGTGTACCAGGCCGTTCTGGAAATAGAAGTCCTGCGTCCGTGCCGTGTATGAGGTAAAGTCAGGATCGACGGATGTCAGGGCAGAAAGATAGGCAGGAGTAAAGGCCACGTCCGTAAGGATCAGGTTTCGCACACCGTGCTCGAGACGTATCAGCGTATCCTGCCGCAGCGTCTCGGAGGGGCAGTCCGGATCCTTGGCGCCCATGGCCCAGAGCCGTACAAAGTCACGCACGTCACGCGGACGCTTGCGGTAGACAATGTTATCTTTGATACGTACGAGCTGCGGTTCGTTGTCGTTGTCGTCGCGCAGGATGGCAAAGCCGTGAAGACGGAGGAACTGATGCAGGCAGGTGGCGTCAATCTTGTGCCTCCGCTCTCCTGATTTTTCCGAGGTCTTCGTCACCCAGAACTTAGCCTCGACGGCACGGTCCATCAGGTCGAAATAATCCTGCATGGTAGGGAAGTACTGGCACCAGTCGCGGAAATCTTTCGAAGGCCTTCCACGGTTGTCCCTCATATCCTTCAGGCTATCCGGCAGCCAGCAGGTTTTCATCTCCATGTATTTCAAGGCTTGTGCGGATCCGCGTGCCACACCCGTCGCATCGAGGTCCGGGATGTTTATCAGCTCCCCTGCATAGCGGATGATAGCCATGTAATCCTGCTGGTCCAGGCGTGCAGTCTCGGAGTTGAGCCATACGGGACAATCGCCACGTGCTGCGACACATAAGGCGTCACGCTCTCCGGAGCACAGCACGGCACGATAGTAACGCGTCACGCCACGGTCGGCACCAGGTCTTGGGATATCGCACAGTTTCTTGGTTTTCCAGTTTTCGTCGTTATCAAGCTGCTCCTTGTTCAGTTGGTCGAAAGCCTTCTTGAGCTCAGCCAGACCGTTGATGTAGTTGGCAGGCTTTGCGCCCTCCGGGAAATACATAAATCGCCATTTCTTGTCCGGCTCATACGGACGGTACACCTTATAGAAACGGTCAGACTTTCCGTCCTCCGGATTCTCAATGAAGCACTCTCGAAGGAAGATTGGGAACGAATCATTGGAATGGAACTCCTTGATATGACGGTCCTTCACCTTACCCAACCACTCCAGGGCGTGCCAGTGCAGCCGTTCGCAGGTGTCGCGTGTCACCAAAGGTCCAAGGATCTTCAATTCTCGGTCAGAGAACTCCCGGATCTCGTAGTACCACTGTCCCTCTTTCTCATCCTCGGTGGCGTCTCTTTCCACCACGCGGGCGAAGTTCTTGTCCGGGGACAGTTCGTCACGGATGCCGAACTCCTGGGCGATGGCCAGTACTGCTGCACCGAAACGGCTGCGATCCCAACCATGAACGCGCATCCAGGCATCGATGGCATTGAGATCCTCGTCGTCACCTCCGAAGTCATGGACTACCCATAGACCGGCCTTGTTCTTGCGGATGGTGGCACTGGGCGTCTTCTCAGAGAGGCGCATCTTGAACTGTTTCTTCTTGTCATCCACACAGTCCTTTGCCTGTGGGTAGAGATCCAAAAGGATATCGAGGCCATCTCTGGTCTCATCCATTACGCGTTGTCTGTCGATCATATAGTTATCATTTCTTTTCTTTCGAGTTGCAAATATAGACAGGATCTTACCTGATAAAAACTACGGAGGAATGGACATTTTTACCCCCCCCCACAAAATTTCAGGCTCTCCTCCCTGTAAGGATATTCCCTGAGCTTCAGATATATGAAGGTCCTCCGTCTGCTAGGTTTCCTGCGCTCTTCATCGAAGATCTTCTCAGCCTTGGCAGCTTCGAATGGTCTGGAGATGTCCTCGCGTTCCCTCGTCAGACGGTTGATCCCGGTTATGACATACCTTTTCCCCATATCAAATTTTTCCGATCCTTCTCAGGTTCCTGTCCTTCTCCTCCTTCTTACGGGCCTGTTTGCGGGCCTGTCTGACCTGGCCTTTGACCATTTTGTTGATGCGTATAAACTCTGCCTCCAGATCCGTAACACGAACCTCGACACCTTTCAATGCTGCAGCTGCCACGATGTCCTTTCTTGCCTTCTCTGCAGACTCGTACTCTTCCTGCAGGTTGAAACGACGGCTGCCGCTAATCCAATATTCCTTGAAGAACAGGAAGCGGTGCATCTCCTCGACCACGTACCTGCCTATGGCCATCTTCCTTATGCGGTAATGATAAATTCTCTTGCTCATGTCAGTTTTCCTCCCTCATGTTTCCTAACGCTATTGCCGCGTCATTCAGTTCCTCTCCATCCAGGCAAAGGTCCAGGATGGACTTTGTTATTTCTCCAGTACTGGCGCCTGTAAGCCCGTCAAAGATCTTTGAGAACCTCGCAAGGCTCCAACAATGAGCAAAGTATACCCCGCTTATCAGGTCTTTGTCGACATTGCCATCGATACCGTTCTCATGCAGATATTCCATCACTACGTGTGAAATCTTTTCGACAAGTACACCATACTTGGCGAACATAGGATTATTCATAAGCTCACTGTACACCTTAACATCCTCTTCTCTTTTCTTGAATACTTCTTCTAACGTCATATTTGTCAATCATTATAATTTAGCACAATCCCTTTTATGTTCCTTTCGACATATTGATCCATTGCTCGAGTGAAAGAAGTACTGGGAGAAAGCTCGTATTTCCCATTCCGGATCCTTTCCAGGAATTGATTACGAAGGAAGTCTTCTGCAGAGTACTTCTCCCCAAACAGGATCTTTTTCTTTAACGCAATAGCGAATTGATATTCGGTACGCCCACCAGGAGATCCCTGCCAGTCTGGAAGCATATAGATGACATCACAGAATGACAGTGCGTCGAGGTCGAGCTTCAGTATCTCTGCATACCATGTTGTCTCGAGACCGTCAGCCTTTGCCTGGTCAACGCATTCCTCTGCCATACCGCCCAGTCCGCTTGTGGTGGGGTTAAACACTTCATAACCTTTTCCCAACAGCAGATCCTCTGCCTTTCTAAACTTAGCCAGCGTTTCCGGCGACGGATTACCCTCTCCGATCTTTCCACTGATATAAACTCTCATATCTCAATAATTTAATTGTACCTCAAGATTCATTCTACGTACATGCTTCGTGCGCAAAATAAAAACATAATTATCATTGTAAGGATTGTCCGGCTTGAATGAGATATCAAAAATTTTCTGCTGATATCGGTCAGTATATTCCCGGATTTCGAACTTGAAAGGCTTGCACCTAGGATATTTCTCCTTCAATTCCTCAGCTTTTTGAAGGATATCATATTTTATGCTGTACTTGCAGTTTTCATGCACCACAACTTGATCATACCTATCATAGACATACTGCCCCAACTCGAGGCCCATTTTATTAACAGACGCATAAGTCTGCACTTCAATGAAACAATAACTATCCATAACGTTATTTTTTAGTTTTATATATCAAACATAAATTTTGTACATCTCTCTGCGAAGGATATCAGCGGACAGTTCCCGCAGTGCTGGTTTGCACTGTAGAGTCCCAAAGGGTCACATACCATAAAATGCCCACTTGCATTACGGCATTTAATTATTCCGTTTCCAATCATTACTTCAGGCATGAAAAATGAATTTTAAATTGCTCTCAGATCCAAACTTATATTTGAATGTAGTGTTTGAAGTACATATTTCTTTAGGAAAGTCGATATACAATACTATGTTTTTTTCGTATTTCAATAGAGGGCATTTCCTTTCCACCCAGTCCTCCAAGTTTTTCATCTTGAGAGAGAATAGAGGGTTGAAGGGAAATTGCAGGGAACGATAGAATTTTACCCCCCCCCATAATCATGATGTCGATGTCTAATTTCATCATACGCTCAATCAAATGTCAGGTCAAACCCATTGTCCCTCTGATAGTCCAAATACTCAGGATAACGAGGAGGGCGCACACCTTCCAACTCGTAATTAAGTGTGATGGTGAATCCCCTGCCGTTGGCATCCCACATTACGAACGTACTTTCACCAAGTTGGCCATAGACGGCACTCACCTGGCCGTTCACCGTGTAGGAGAACTTCGTCACTTCAAGGTTCTGTACCCCTAAAGCATCGATGGCTTTCTCAAAATCTTTTGTCTTCATATTCTTTTGTTTATTAATTGAATATTCTTTGAAAGCCCCTCTGTCCTCACGGATGAAGGGGAAAGTATTAATTTAACCTTTGACATTAAGCCTAGACCACCGTCTGGCCGGAAAACATGTGTAACTTATGTGATTCCTATATAATAATTAAAACGTATATGCATTAAACAGTCTGATCAGCCATCTTGCATGAGGCAGTTTCAGACGCTTGCAGGCACTACGGATCTGCTCCTTGCAGGTCTTCTCAGCCTTGCCAAGCTGTTCGGCAATCTCCCCAGGCAGATATCCTTTTGAGTACAACGACACGACGCGCTGTTCTTCTGCAGGAAGTCCAAGATTAGCCTTGGGCTTACAGATTACACTTTCGTCTTTGCATATCCCCCTGAGCGGACATTTCACCTCCTCAAAATGGAACATGTTGTCCTCGACGTCTGCATACAGAAAATCTGCCTCGCCAAAATTGCAACGGATGAAACGATCAACCATTCTGTATTCAAAATACGGTTTGTTCATGGCAGAACTTGAGGCCCATTCGCACAACCTGTCGAATGCCTCTGGGAAAAACCGCTTAATCCTCTCTATCATGAACTCTATGGCTTCACGGTCAGCAGGCGTCAGCGGTTTCCCGCTGCCGTCCTCCCTGCGAAAACAGGTCTGGCCGTTGATTAGATAGAACTCTAACTTCTCCATAACTCGTTCCTAACAACTTCTCCGATCAGGATCAAGTCCCGTTTGTTAAAACCGGCCTTACCAGTCATCTTCTGCTGTATGGAAGCGTAAGAGTAACTGAATTCAACCATCAGGTATCGAATGAACTCCGACTTCTCTTTTTTTTCCAGTCCCTTGTAATAGGCCTGCAGACCTAACTCGGTCAAATTTTCGTCATTTTCCTTGCTCATATTAAATAAAATCACTAAATTTGTGGGCAAAATTACGAAATAAAAATGAAATATTAAACAAATTTGGATAGAAATTTATCCTTTTGTATTTAATTTAGACTGTTTCTAAACAGGAAAGGATATAAAATTATACAAGAAAATATATGTATTTAGACAAGGAATGGTTAGAAGAATTACTACGTAGGCACGGTAAACAGCCCAAAGCTCTAAGGGACGCCCTATGGCCAGACAACATCAACAAAGGTCTGGGGTACTTCAATCATACGAAGAACATCACCCTTACCACCTTAGAACAGATTGCTGACGTTATTGGTTGCTCGATGGACGAACTGCTTCGAAGGCCTGCACTCCCAATGAGTTTGGTATCAGGTAACAACAACCAGGTTGGCAATGTGACTGTCACCAATGACCCTGAGGCCCTCCACCAGATCATAGCTGCCCAGAAGCAGATTATTGACCATCAGAACACCGAACTTAAGCGCATGGAGGAAAACATGCATCAACAGCTAAAAGTGAAGGATGCACAAATCGATCGTTTAATAAAGTTGGCGCAAAACAATGGTAATCAATGAATTATTTTTTTGCTTTGTTGCTCAAAAGTCGGACAGTTTTCGGACAGCAGCCGCCCAAAACTACCTTTGAAATGCCCCTATTTATGGCACTTTCAGGCGAATTTAGACATGAAATCAAATCGCCTCATCCCGACTTTCAAAAGAGGCAGATTATTCTGCCTCTTGTCATTTAATAAAGGTTGATATGTTTGAAGTGATGATGACACTCTTCGCCATCGTGA
>JAEEGI010021735.1_pt1 | contig 12729 bp, 14 predicted proteins | sample 8958751 | NCBI WGS metagenome assembly JAEEGI01 (sample SAMN16246545, study PRJNA631951) | gut metagenome | biome: gut microbiome; feature: rumen; material: KS-attached | host: Bos | place: Iran: Karaj | collected 2018-10 | reverse complement strand
CGATGACGACGACGAGCACGACGAGCATGAACACCACCATCATCACGACGATGATGACGATGATCACGACGAGCACGAACATCATCACCACCACCATCATCATGAACATGAGGGCGGGGAAGTCGAGGAGTACGGAATTGGTACATATGTCTATTACAGGCGCCAGCCCCTGGATATCAACAAGTTCGATAATTTCATCGCAAGGCGCTGGCCTAAGGATGTAATCCGCGCCAAGGGACTGTGTTATTTCACCCAGAACCCGGATATATGTTATCTGTTCGAGCAGGCAGGTAAACAGATCGGCCTTAAGAACGTAGGACAGTGGTTCGCGACCATGCCCGCGGATCAGTTGGAGATAATGATGATGCGTGACCCGGTCCTTCAGCGCGACTGGGACGACAACTATGGAGACAGGATGCAGAAGATAGTATTCATCGGGCAGCATCTGAATAAGAAAGAAATTGCGGATGCGCTCGACGCCTGTCTTGTCGATGAAGTAATAATTCAGTAAATTCGCACGATTAAACTAAACCTTCAATATGGATAATATCGGTATTGGTCTGATGCTGATGCTCGTAGGAATGATCACAGTCTTTGTGATACTCCTCATTGTCATCTACGGCAGCAGACTTCTTATCAGACTCATCAACAAAATCGCACCCGAGGAGGCTCCAGCAGCATCTAAAAAGGACGCTAAGGATGATAATGCAGCAGTTCGTCCGATCCTCGAGGCTGCCGTCGCTCAGATTACCGGCGGTAAAGGTCATATCGTAAATATTAAAAAACTATAATAGTGGAAAGAGAAGTAAAATTCAGCCTGGTCTTCAGGGATATGTGGCAGAGTGCAGGTAAGTACCAGCCACGCGTAGACCAGTTGGTAAAGATTGCCCCCGCAATCATCAAGATGGGATGCTTCGACCGTGTCGAGACAAACGGCGGCGGCTTTGAGCAGGTTAACCTCCTCTACGGAGAGAACCCCAATATCGCAGTCCGTCAGTGGACAAAGCCCTTCCATGAGGCCGGAATCCAGACCCATATGCTCGACCGTGCGCTCAACGGTCTTCGTATGGCCCCTTGCGCCAAGGACCTGCGTCAGTTGTTCTACAAGGTCAAGAAAGCCCAGGGTACGGACATCACCCGTATCTTCTGCGGTCTTAACGACCCGCGCAACGTCATCCCTTCAATCCACTACGCCAAGGCAGCGGGAATGATAGCCCAGGCTTCGCTCTGTATTACCTATTCTCCGGTCCATACCGTAGAGTATTACGTAAATCTCGCAAAGCAGTTTATCGACGAAGGAGCAGACGAAATCTGCCTCAAGGATATGGCTGGAATCGGCCGTCCCGTATCTCTCGGAAAGATCGTAAAGGGAATCAAGGACTATAAACCCGAGATCAAGGTCCAGTATCACTCCCACTCCGGTCCCGGTTTCTCGATGGCTTCGATTCTCGAGGTCTGCGAGGCTGGCTGCGATTATATCGACACCGCAATGTCGCCCCTTTCCTGGGGAACCGGCCACGCCGATATCCTCGCCGTCCAGGCGATGCTCAAGGACGCCGGATTCAAGGTGAAAGAGGTCGATATGGCCGCTTATATGGAGGCCAGGACCCAGATCCAGGCTATGCTTGACGACTTCCTCGGCTACTACTGCCCGAAGCTCAACAGAATCGACAACTCCCTTCTTATCAAGCCCGGTCTTCCCGGCGGTATGATGGGATCGCTTATGACCGATCTCGAGGAGAACCTCTCCTCGCTCAATAAGTGGAAGGAAAAGAACGGTCAGCCTACTCTCAGTACAGACGAGCTTCTCGTCAAACTCTTCGACGAGGTTGCCTATGTTTGGCCTAAGGTCGGTTATCCTCCGCTCGTTACTCCGTTCTCTCAGTACGTAAAGAACCTTGCGCTCTTCAACGTCACCCTGATGGAGAAGGGAAAGAACCGTTGGGAAATGTTCCCGGACACTATCTGGGATATGGTCCTCGGTAAGGCCGGTAAACTCCCGGGCGAGGTCGATCCCGAGATCGTGGAACTCGCAAAGTCCCAGGGCCGTGAGTTTATGACTACGGACCCTCAGCTCAACTATCCCGACTGCCTGGACGAATTCCGCGCAAAGATGAAGGAAAACGGCTGGGAGCTCGGCCAGGACGACGAAGAACTCTTCGAGTACGCGATGCACCCGGTCCAGTATGAGGCTTATAAGAGCGGCAAGGCAAAGGCCGAGTTCGAGGCAGACCTCGCGAAGCGCAAGGCCGCCGAGGCAGCCCCCGCAGCCGCGGATCTTCCTAAGACTATTACAGTCAACGTAGGCGGAACTAACTATCAGCTCGAGATCGCTTACGGCGGGGAAGTGCCTGCAGCTCCGGCAGCCGGAGCAGCCGCAGTTCCCGCCGGAGCCGGCGAGGACATCCTCGCCCCTATCTCCGGTAAGTTCCTCCTCACAAAAGACGGCAGCGAACAGCCTCATAAGGTGGGCGATGCAGTAAAGAAGGGCGATACCCTCTGCTACATTGAGGCTATGAAGATCAACAACGCTATCTGCGCCGAATTCGACGGAGTCATCACCGCGATACTCCCTTCGAACGGAGATACAGTAGAGGAAGACGATCCTATCGTTAAAATCGCTAGAAGCTAAGGAGACTCTCTATGGAAGGATTATCGGATATTTTGCAGAAGCTCTATGATATGACGGCTCTCAGCAATCTCATTGCCGAGCCCTCATTCCTCATAATGTATCTTCTCGCATTCGTGCTCCTGTACCTCGGTATAGTGAAGCACTACGAGCCTCTGCTGCTCGTGCCGATCGGCTTCGGAGTCCTTATCGCCAACTTCCCGGGCGGCGATATGGGCGTTATCCAGGCCAATGCCGAGGGCCTCGTTCCCCTCGCAGACGGTACCATGGTCGATATCTGGAAGATGCCGCTCCACGACATCGCCCACGAATTCGGCATTATGAACTATCTCTACTATGCGCTCATCAAATCCGGCCTCCTGCCGCCCATCATCTTTATGGGAGTCGGCGCCATGACCGATTTCGGCCCGATGCTGCGCAACCTTAAGCTCGCCATCTTCGGCGCTGCTGCCCAGTTCGGCATCTTCGCCGTCTTGCTGGCCGCTCTCGCCTTCGGGTTCACGCCTCAAGAGGCTGGCTCCCTCGGCATCATCGGCGGCGCCGACGGCCCTACCGCCATCTTTACGACTATCAAGCTCGCCCCGCACCTCCTGGGACCTATCGCAATTGCGGCCTACTCTTATATGGCCCTCGTTCCGGTAATCATCCCTCTCGTCGTCAAGCTCCTCTGTACGAAGAAGGAACTGATGATCAATATGAAGGAGCAGGACAGGCTCTATCCGGACAAGATGGAGATCAAGAACCTTCGCGTAGTAAAGATCGTATTCCCGATCGCAGTTACTACTATCGTCGCAATCTTCGTTCCTACAGCAGTTCCGCTTATCGGTATGCTTATGTTCGGTAACCTCCTTCGCGAGATCGGTTCGGACACCAGCCGCCTCTTTACTACCGTCAGCAATGGCCTTATGAACGCCGCTACCGTGTTCCTCGGCCTCTGCGTCGGTGCTACCATGACAGTTGATGCGTTCCTGAACTTCCAGACCCTCGGAATCATCGTCGGTGGCTTCCTGGCCTTCGCGCTCAGTATCTCCGCCGGTATCCTGATGGTCAAGATCTGGAACATCTTCGCAAAGAAAAAGATCAACCCGCTCGTCGGCGCTACAGGCCTGTCGGCAGTCCCTATGGCCAGCCGCGTCTGCAACGGTATTAGTACCAAATACGATCCCAAGAACCACGTCCTGAACTACTGTATGGCCTCGAATATCTCCGGCGTCATCGGTTCGGCCGTAGCCGCGGGTGTATTGATTAGTTTCCTCGGATAAAACATGGACAGATCGATTATTACCGTCACGGGTCTAAACAAGGTCGGCATTATCGCCAAGATAACGACCAAGCTTGCCGCCTGCAATGTCAGTATTCTGGATATCACCCAGACTATCCGTCAGGGTATATTCAATATGATGATGATAGTAGACACTTCGGAGTCGAACATCGCATTCGACGAGCTGCGCGCCGCCCTTGCCGCCCTCGCGGAAGAAATGGGTGTGCATATCCTCTGCCAGAAAGAGGAGATCTTCGACAAGATGCACCGCGTATGATCAGCGTAAACGAGGTCCTCGAAACCAATAAAATGATCGGCGAGGAAAACCTCGACGTCAGGACCATCACCATCGGCATCAGCCTGCTTGACTGCGCCGACTCCTCGCTCGACCGCACCTGCGAGAAGATAAAGGAGAAGATATGGCGCTATGCGAAAGATCTCGTCTCCGTTGGCGAGCAGATTTCGCGCGAATACGGTATTCCTATCGTAAACAAGCGAGTCTCCGTGACCCCGATCGCGCTGGTAGGCGCTGCCTGCTGCAAGACCCCGTCCGACTATGTCCGGATCGCCATGGCCCTGGACGAGATAGCCCAGAAGGTTGGGGTCAACTTTATCGGCGGGTATTCGGCCGTGGTTTCGAAGGGAATGACGATCAGCGACGAACTGCTGATCGAGAGCATCCCCGAGGCGATGGCCCGCACCGAGCGAATCTGCTCGAGCGTGAACGTGGGCTCGACGAAGACCGGCATCAATATGGACGCCGGCCGGATCATGGGCCGCGTCATCAAACATACGGCCGAAGCAACGAAGGAACGCGACTCGCTGGGTTGCGCCAAGCTCGTGGTCCTTTGCAATGCCCCGGACGACAACCCGTTTATGGCGGGCGCGTACCACGGCGTTACCGAGCCGGACGCCATCATCAACGTAGGCGTCAGCGGCCCTGGGGTAGTCAAGCACGCCCTGGAGGCCGTGCGCGGGAAGAGCTTCGAGGTCCTTTGCGAGACGATTAAGCGCACGGCCTTCAAGATCACCCGCGTTGGGCAGCTCGTGGCCCAGGAAGCGTCGCGCCGGCTGGGCATCCCCTTCGGCATTATCGACCTTTCGCTTGCCCCGACCCCCGCAATAGGTGACAGCGTCGCCGACATCCTCCACGAAATAGGGGTGGAAGTCGCCGGCGCGCCGGGAACGACCGCCTGCCTTGCCCTGCTCAACGACCAGGTCAAAAAGGGCGGCGTGATGGCCTCCAGCTACGTGGGCGGTCTCAGCGGCGCATTCATCCCCGTCTCCGAAGACCAGGGCATGATCGACGCCGCCGAATGCGGAGCGCTCACCCTCGAAAAGCTCGAGGCGATGACCTGCGTCTGCTCGGTCGGCCTGGATATGATCGCGATTCCGGGCGACACCCCGGACACGACTATCGCTGGCATTATCGCCGACGAGGCCGCGATCGGAATGGTCAATCAAAAGACCACGGCCGTCCGCATCATCCCAGTAATCGGCAAGACCGTGGGCGATACCGTCGAATTCGGCGGCCTGCTGGGCCATGCTCCCGTAATGAAGGTGAATACCTACGGCTGCGCGGACTTCGTCGAGCGTACCGGACGCATTCCCGCCCCTATCCACAGCTTCAAAAACTAACTCACTATAATTATGACACAATCACAGAAAGATTACTTGATCCAGTGTAGAGCCTGGTATCGTAAACAGTTGGTTGAAAACATTATGCCCTTCTGGCTCGAGCACGGAATGGACCCCGTCAATGGGGGAGTCTACACCTGCGTCGACCGTCAGGGCAATCTGATGGACAGCACTAAATCGGTGTGGTTCCAGGGCCGCTGCGGTTTTGTTTTCGCATACGCTTACAACAATGTAGAGAAGAAGCCCGAGTGGCTCGCAGCATCGAAATCCTGCATCGACTTTATCGAGAAGCACTGCATCGACACAGACGGCCACATGTTCTTCTCCGTCACCGCAGAAGGCAAGCCCGTCCGCAAGCGCCGCTACGTTTTCTCAGACTGCTTCGCCGCTATCGCCATGGCCGAGTACGCCAAGGCATCGGGCGATATGAGCTACGCCGAGAAGGCAGTCGAGACCTTCAAGTTCATCCGCCATATGCTCGCGACTCCCGGTTTCCTTGAGCCGAAGAGCTATGAGGCCGGCAGGGGACACTCCATCACCATGATCCTGGTGAACGTTGCTCTCGTTATCAAGCAGGTCTCCAACGATCCCGTTCTCGACGAGCAGATCCGCAGCTCAGTCTCTGATATCGAGAAGTACTTCATGCATCCCGAGTTCAAGTGTATCCTCGAGAGCGTCACTCCCGACGGCGGACTTATCGACACCTGCGAGGGCCGTACGATCAATCCCGGCCATGGTATCGAGACCGCATGGTTCCTGATGAACGCCTCCGAGGTGATGGGCGAGCCTCATTACAAGGATCTCGGACTTACCATCTTCGACTGGCAGTACAAATGGGGCTGGGACGAGGAGTTCGGCGGAGTCATCAACTTCCGCGACTGCAAGAATTTCCCTCCTCAGGACTACTCCCAGGATATGAAGTTCTGGTGGCCTCAGTGCGAGACTATCATCGCCGCCCTGTTCGCATATAAGATGACAAAGGACGAGAAGTTCCTTGAGATCCACAAGAAAGCCCACGAGTGGTCAGTCAAACACCTCGTAGATCCTGAGTACGGCGAGTGGTACGGCTATCTCCATCGCGACGGTACAGTCGCCCAGCCCGCCAAGGGTAACCTCTTCAAGGGTCCCTTCCACATCCCCCGTATGCTCACCATCTGCCAGGTCCTGATCGATCAGATTCTGGCGTAGGTTATAGCAGTTATATTAATAAAGGGTGCCTCTTTCGGGGCACCCTTTGTTTGTTTGATTGTCCGTAGTTTAACAGGTGATTATTTACACCAAGCAGATTGTTAGATGTTGGGATCGTGACGGGTTACGAAGCCGGAGGCTCTTGCGTGAAATGCAACTTCCTACTAGTTAATGCATTACGCAAAATACCCCACCGAAAAACCGGCGGGGTATTTTGTGCAAATTGCTGATCTACAGCGCTTTACATTTCACGCTAGATTATTCGCAGACGGGACGGATCTGGTAGCCGTAGTAGCGATCTGACATAGCGCCCAGTGAGTTTTCGCTGCTTGTTATGGTCAAATAGTTGGCATATCTATGGTCGGATGTATAGACTGTCGCAGACCAATAATAGCCAGTGGTTCCGACACCCGAGGGTGAAGTAGCAGAATTCATACCTGCGGCCGGGAGGAAAATACTGTTGCTTTCGTAGCCGGACTTGTTGCTGGTAACAAGATACCCAGCGATACCAGTACTATTGTAATCGGCATACCAGGTCCAGGTGCAATTGTTTATTAGTTCATTCCATTTGGTTGATGTTGGAACTCGCCAGTTTCCTCCAAGGGCCGCGAAGGCTGCATCGTCTTCGAGTTGTAGGGTGGCAAGACCGTCTGTTCCGTTATACTTGGTTGGTGATGTGTAGGGTTTCCAAACATAATAACTTGTTCCATAATTGTCCTTGGTCCTTATCTCACCCCAGGAGTAATATCCACCATCATAGGCTGCAGGTGCTGATGCGCCAAGATTGGACTTCGCCCACTTTACTGAAAGACCGAGGTCAACATACAAAGTGGAAACATCCTGAACAGACCAGTTGTCGCCACCTGTCACGCTCAATGCAGGGAAGTTGTACATCTTGCCAGTGCTGAGCGACTTGCTCTTTCGCGAAAGCGTATAAATATTTGTCGCGCTTGATACTACGAAATCATAGTCGATAGCGGAAGAAGACTCACGGTAACCCGCGAAAATACCTCCATCGCTGTCAGCAACTCCGTAGAGACGTGCTCCGTAAGAAAGATCCTGAGTACTAAAAGTTCCTGCAGATATATCGACATTCACACAAGCTCTGGGGCAGATTCCGTTGCAAGCAAAGGTATAATCGCCAACGTTGGCTTCGATTCCTGCAATGTGGAACTGGATCATTCCAGGCGCCTTGTTTAATGAGAAACTGGCCGATACTTTTGTGCCGGACAGTGTATAACTCATGCCCTGACAGTAGTTGTAGAACTGATATATCGGTTCTCCACCGCTAGTAAATGAGAACTTGTTATCCGCGTAAGAGATTTCAGCCGCTACTGGGAAGTATATGGCATAGAGTTTTTTTTCTGCCAGGCCGCTAAGGTCTGAATCGGTAATTGTTCCGCCCGGGCAAGAGGAATTCCATTTGGTGCCACTGCGGACCAACTTGAGGTATTTGGTTTCCAGGCCTTTGAAGAATACATAGACAATATCTCCGTCGACCCATCCAGTCTTGATGGCTTTGGTTTCTTCGATATTGATGTCAAATGTTATCGGAGTACCGACAACTTCGACGGGAGTTTGATCCGGTTCTGTAGCATCCTTGATTGGATTGAGAGCCTGCTCTTTATTGCAGGAAAGGAGGCATAATGCCACACTGAATAATAGAATAATCTTTTTCATATAGCATTAAATGTCTTCTGAACCCCAGGAGGGATAGGTTATACTCATTCCAGTTTCGACTTCACTTGCAGCGATAATTCCCTGCATTTCTATCTCAATTACCTCGGTTTCGGGGGCGAGATAGTCATTATTATTTATAGTCTTCATATGCGCTTAGTCTATCCAAGTTATATCAAGGGTGTCGGTGAAGGCTTCGTCGGGGATGCCAATGACGATGTTGGTGGCTTGGGTCTGGACCTTGCCGTTGACGGTGGTGCGGAGGGTAATGCCGTTCCAGACGCAGAATTCGCCGGTGTTGCCCTCACTCTCGGTCATGATGCCGTAGGCGACGGCGCCGAAGGCCTTGCCCTCTTTAGTGTAGGTGCCGGTCCAGACGTCGCAGGGGAGACCGAGGATGGTGGTGGTGCCGGTCTTGGAGAAGCCGTAGTTCTGGAGCAGGCTGCTGCAGTCGTTGATCCACTCGTTGAAGAGGTTGTTCACGCTCTGCTGGCACTGGTAGTACATGGCATCTTCCCACTCCCCGGGATCGTCGACATAGCCGTAGTATTGACGTGCGCTTTCAGTTCCGCGGTCGTACCAGTAACTGTAGATAGTCCTGCCGACGGAATCCCAGCGGTATTTCTTATCCTTGCGTGAGTATACCAGAGTAGCGTTCTTGCTCTCATACTGGCCGAAGTAGTCGAGTTTAATAGCCCAGCCCTGAGTATTCATCTCGTCCCGGGTCACGTCTGAAGAGACTTGTTCAATACCTTCGTTAACGTCCTTCTCGAGTTCTTCAAGAAGGCCTTCGAGTGCGCTGCAGGAGGACATTCCAGGTACTCCTGCCAGGCAGATCAATGCTAAAAGAAACTTTTTCATATTGTAACAGATTAGATAATTCCGAGTGAGATTGCTTTACGGATTACTTCAACACTAGTGTCTGCGTCGAACTTGACGCGGATACATTTTCGGTACCACTTGATAGTGGGAAGACTCAGACAGAGGGTCTCCGCTATCTCGCTGCTGGTATGGCCGTCGGCGATCATGCGAAGTATCGTAAGCTCCTTGGTGGAAAGATTAGGTTTTCCTGCCTCCATATTGATTATTACTTAATTGACACAAATTTCGGCAATCCAATATCTAAAAACACTATTCTAAAGTATAGAATTCACTATACCAAAGTATAGAATTTATACCCTGCGACATGACTTTGACTTCTTTTTAGTAACTTCGCTTCTATGAAAAGACTCCTTCTTTCCGTCTGCCTGCTGGCCCTTGGCTCAGTAGTCGCAATGGCCTACTCGGACCACCGTGGACATAACCTCGATTCGCTCGAAAGGGTGGTTGCAGGTTGGACCCCCGAGCGGGTGGCCAAAGCCTCCGAGATGCAGAGTGCTGACCTTGTCTTCGCGTACTACGGCCTGATGAACGGCTACCGCAACATCAACGCAGAGCGGTCGATGTTCTTCGGCCGGAAATGCTACGAACTCGCGCGCCGCTGGAACTGGCTCGGGAAGATGGAAGAGGGCCTGTCTGCCGTGGCACTGATGCACTATGCCGCCGGCCAGACAGACAGCGCGCTGGTCTACTACAATCGCGCGCTCGCGGTGATCGACCGGATGGCGGCGGGAGAGACTTCGTTCACCGACAACCGCCCGTACGCTGAGGACGTCATCGACGACGCCTATTCGGCGGTCTACGGGGCCATGGGCAATACCTACAACGTCATGGACTCGATTCCGCAGGCGATGGAGTACTACCGCCGCGCGGGCGAGATCTTCGAAAAGCACGGCTGGCTGGAGAGCTGCGCGATCCTGTGGGGCAACATGGGCGAGACCTGGCGCGAGCAGGGCAACCTCCGCGAGGCGAAGCCGTGCTACGACAAATGCCTGGAATTCGCCATGGCCTCGGGTGACTCGCTGCAGATATCGTTCGCCATGCTCGGGCTGGCTTCCTACTATCACCAGTGCGGCCGCAATTCGAAGGCCCTGCGCTATTACGAGCGGGCCTACTCATATTATTCGCAGCACGAAGACCAGGAATTCCGGGCCAGCCTCGAATCGCTCGGCGGCATCAGCGGCATCCTCGCTGGCCACAAACGCCTCTGGCGGGGACTCGCTATCGCCGGCGCATTGCTGGCTCTGCTGCTGTTGGCCATGCTGCTGGTCCTGCGGAAGATGGACCGTCTGCGCAAGGAAAAGGAAGGAGCCGATGCCGCGATCGAGCAAGCGCTGGAGGAGCAGTCCACGCCCGAGGAAGGGGAGTCTGTGCTGACCGAGCGGGAGAATCAGGTACTTCGCTTGATAGCGGAAGGCTTGACTTCGCCTCAGATCGCCGACAAGATATGCCTGAGCCTGCCTACTATTAAGTGGTACAGGAAGAAGCTGATGATTAAGCTCGATGCCGCAAATACCGCGGAACTCATTTCAAAGGCCAAAGAAAAGGGGCTGGTGTAAAAAATGTGATATCAAACAGTTGTTTTTGATATCATAATTGCTATATTTGCAGAAAAGTATTAGTGTTATGCAGACTGCAAATAGAGTACAGACGGTCCTGAGACTGGATAACTTTCTCTTTGAGAGAGCTAAAATGACTGCTGGCAGGCGCGGAATGTCTTTCAATAATTATGTTGAAAAACTGATTGAGAAAGACGCCGGGCTTGTGTTCCCTAAACTTCCGAAGGATTTTAAGGTGTCGGAAGAAATCAAATCTTTTGGTGTCCCTGGTGGGTTCGTAAGGCCTACTCAGGCAGAATTGGATTCAGACCCTAAACTTGCTTATCTAATTGAAAAGTACGCACTATGAAAGCATATTTAGATTCCAACGTAATATTAGATGTCCTTGATGAGAACAGAAAGTGCCACGAAGATTCAGGAAAAATTATCGAATTCGCAAAGGACTTCGGTAAACAACTTGAACTGGTCGTATCTGTTCAGAGTATGATTGACGCATATTATATTGTCCAGCGTCAAAAAATCGGCGCTACACAGTATCGCAATTTCGCCAATTGGTGTGTTAATCACATCAATGTAAGACCTATCGGGCTGGGTGAATACTATGAGGCGCTCGATTCTGATGAAAAGGACATCGAGGACTCATCGCAGATAGCCCTGGCTCAGAATGAGAATTGCGAAGTATTCATCACCTCAGATAAAGAGATATTAAAAAGGGAGAAGGATAATTACCTTCTCTATTTATCTCCTTTTGACTTCATCGCGCGGATGAGCGAAGCCTAGTAGTTCTTTTGGGCGTAGACAAAGTGTTCTTCAAAGCGGCGTGCGGCTTCGCGCGTCGCTTTTCTTCGCGGCATTAAGATGTCGAAGCCGTGGACCAGGCCCTCGAAAATGTCTATATCTGCCGGAATGCCGGCTTTGCGCAGGTTCTCGATATAGGTTTTCGTTTCGGCGAGGAAAGGCTCGGCCGTGCAGCAGAAGGTGTAGCAGGGCGGGAGGTTGCTGTAATCGGTTTCGCGCGCCGGGGCGGCGTACTTGGAGACATTGTCGGTTCCATAGGCGTCGCGAAGGTAGAGCTTCCAGGCGATATGGTTCTGAACCGTGTTCCATCCGGGGCTGAAGTTGTGGGCGGAGGTCTCGGTGTCGCGATCGTCGAGCATAGGGTAGATCGGGAACTGAGCGCCGATCTTAACCGTACCGCGGTCGCGCGCGAGAAGACACATCGCGACACACAGCCCTCCGCCCGCACTCTCTCCGCCAACAAATATCTGGTCCGCGCGGACACCGAACTCCTCAGTATGCTGGGCGACGTAAAGAAGCGCATCGTAGCAATCGTCTACCGCAGCAGGGAAGGGAGCTTCGATTGAAAGCCTATATGCTGGGGAAAAAACTACTGCACCGTATTTCTGTACACAAGCTCGCGGCCTGCCTAGGTATTTAGGAAGAGAGGCCATCCCTTCGCGGTACCCTCCGCCGTGGATCCAGAACAGAGCAGTCCTGTTTTTCTGGCCATATCCTGGCTGCCCCTCGCCCGGCTCCAAAACGACAAGTTTTTCCTTGTGTCCGTCCGAGCATGTGATATATTTCTTTGAGGAAATCATATTATTTGTAAAGTTACGAAATTTTGTGATAATTCAGTTTTTTGTATACCTTTGCAGTCCCATTGGGGTTCTTAGCTCAGTCGGTTCAGAGCGCTTGCTTCACACGCAAGAGGTCGGCAGTTCGAATCTGCCAGGACCCACCCAAAAGCCTCGGATTTTTCCGGGGCTTTTTTCTTTTCCCAGCGCCGATTTCTGGGTATTTGGCGCGGATCGGCTGATTATTCTCCTCTCCGGCGCTATTTTCGGGGATTTCGGCGCGGAACGGCTGATTATTCTCCTTTCCGGCGCCATTTTCTGGGT
>JAEEGI010021734.1_pt1 | contig 12729 bp, 12 predicted proteins | sample 8958751 | NCBI WGS metagenome assembly JAEEGI01 (sample SAMN16246545, study PRJNA631951) | gut metagenome | biome: gut microbiome; feature: rumen; material: KS-attached | host: Bos | place: Iran: Karaj | collected 2018-10 | reverse complement strand
GCTGCTATGGCAATGTTAGCGCAAGCTAACCAACAACCACAAAGTATCCTTTCACTACTTCGCTAATGAAACAATATTTCATTATTGAAGTCTCAGGGATGAAATAATAAAAAAATCAAGGAGGAGATTGTTATGAGAATTAACACAAACGTAATGGCATTAAATGCCCAAAACAAATTAACAGCAAACCAATCAAGAGTTGAAGGCTCAATCAAGAAACTATCATCAGGTTTAAGAATTAACAGCGCAGCTGATGATGCAGCAGGACTAGCAATAAGTGAAAAGATGAGAGCTCAGATTAGAGGTTTAGGCCAAGCTCAAGACAACGCACAAGATGGTATATCTTTATTGCAAACAGCAGAAGGTGCATTACAACAAACAACAGACATTCTTCAAAGAATGAGAGAGTTAACAATTAAAGCACAAAACACAGGCGTTTTAACAGCTGACGACAGAACATCTATTTCAAGTGAGTTAAGCACATTAAGAGATGAAATCGACAGAATAGCAACTTCTACAACATTCAATGGTAAAAAATTATTAAATGGAAGTGCAACTGGATTGAATTTCAAAATTGGTGCTAACACAGATACTGAAGATACAATTAGTATTTCAATCAGCAAAATGGATTCAAAAGGATTAAATTCTGTAGGAGGCGGAACAGAAAAATTCACAATTGAAATTGACACAGCAGCTCATGCAGATGCTACTCTAAATGCAATTGACTATGCAATAAGCAAAGTATCTGAACAAAGAACAAACATTGGTGTTCTTCAAAACAGAATGGAATATGCAATAAGCAACTTAGGAACATCAGAAGAAAACCTAACAGCTGCAGAATCACGTATTCGTGATGTAGACATGGCAGAAGAAATGGTAAGCTATACAAAGAATAGCATATTGAATCAAGCAGCTATGGCAATGTTAGCACAAGCTAATCAACAACCACAAAGCATCTTGTCATTACTTCAATAAATCGCATAGATTAGATGTATAAAAAATGAGGACAAATAGTCCTCATTTTTTTGTGAAAAAATATTTAAAAAACTATTAATAAAATTTAAGGTGTTACCGATATAATTTTCGTGAACGGATAGGGTATCTAAACTCGAATCCTAGATAACATAATAATCAAGGAAGATTGTAGTATTCACGGAGGAATGCTTATGATGAGGAACTAAAACAATGGATTATATTCTTTGTTTTTAGGGCTTTGTTCTAGAATTCTAAGGGATACACTGTATCTGTTTTTTTGTTTTAAAAAAATATATCCGAAAGGAGGGGGGGAAGATGTACATCAATACAAATGTAATGGCCTTAAACGCACAAAATATGCTATCTAAAATTAAATCCAAGGATGAGTCAGGAGGACAAAAATCTGGATTAAAAATTAATAGTGCAAAAGATAGTGCAGCAGAACTCACAATAAGTGATAAGATGCGGGCGCAAATTAAAAGCCTAGGAGACGCACAACAAGATGCACAAGATAGTGTATCGTTTTTACAGACTGCAGGAAGTGCTTTACAGCAAAACACTAATGTTTCGGAAGAAACAGAAGAAATTGTTATTAAGGCGCAGAATACAGGAGTATTGACGGAAGAAAATCAGACCGCTGCTGAATCTACAATTAAGGATGTAGATATGGCAGAGGAAATGGTAACATACACCAAAAATATGATCTTAAATCAATCAGCAATGGCTATGTTATCTCAGGCTAATCAAGAGCCTGAAAAAATATTTACTTTATTAAAGTAAGAAAAACTTAAGTTAATAAGGTAAGAATAGACTTAAGTTAATATGGTAATGAAAAAATCATGGATGAAAAATTAAAAAATTCAGGGAGGAATTTATTATGAGAATCAATACAAACGTAATGGCATTAAATGCCCAAAACAAATTAACTGTAAACCAATCAAAGGTAGAAAAATCAATTCAAAAGTTATCATCAGGTTTAAGAATTAACAGTGCGGCTGATGACGCAGCAGGATTAGCAATCAGTGAAAAGATGAGAGCTCAAATCAGAGGTTTGGGACAAGCTCAAGATAACGCACAAGATGGTATATCTTTAATTCAAACAGCAGAAGGAGCATTACAACAAACAACAGATATCCTTCAGAGAATGAGAGAGCTAGTAATTAAAGCTCAAAACACAGGTGTATTAACAGACAATGATAGAACATCTATCTCAAGCGAGTTAAGTACACTAAGAGATGAAATCGATAGAATTGCAACTTCTACAACATTTAACAGTAAAAAACTATTAAATGGTGACTTAGGTACAAAGTTTGGCTCAACAACAATTAGAAAATATGCTAGAATAGATGTTTCAAACTCAAGTGCAGCAACAACATTTACAGTAGCAAATACTGTAGATTCAGTTGGAAGACTAAAATTAACATGGACAGATGCTGCAGGAGCAACACATACAGCATATTCAGATGTTGCATTTGGAGCAGGAGCAACAAGTGTTTCAGGAAGAGTTAATTTTGCAGATGCAGGATTAATAATAGACTTCGGAAGCGATAAAGTTACTCTAGCAAGTGCAGCAGGAGCAATAAGAACAGGAAATGAATTAACAAGAGCAGACTTTAAAATTGGTGCAAATACTTACAGTGAAGACGTTTTGTCGTGCGGTGTTGGTGACATGTCCTCAACTGGATTAAACAGAGATATGAAAAGCGGCGAAAAGTTCACAATAGATATATCTACAGCTACAGCAGCTAATGATACATTAGAAGCATTAGACTATGCTATAGAAGCAGTAACTGCACAAAGGTCAACCCTAGGTGTTATGCAAAACAGGTTAGACTATGCAGTAAGTAGTTTATCTGCAACAGAAGAGAACTTAACAGCAGCTGAATCTCGTATCCGTGACGTAGATATGGCTGATCAGATGGTAAGCTATACAAAGAATAGCATCTTGAATCAAGCTGCTATGGCTATGTTAGCACAAGCTAATCAACAGCCACAAAGTATCCTTTCATTACTTCAATAACGGAGTAAAAGGAAATAACTAAATATTTTTAATACTCCGGGATTGAAGTTTCAAGGAAGAGGAAACTAAAATTCAAGGAGGAATTAATATGAGAATTAATACAAACGTAATGGCATTAAATGCCCAAAACAAATTAACAGCGAACCAATCAAAGGTTGAAGGTTCAATTAAGAAATTATCATCAGGTTTAAGAATTAACAGTGCAGCAGATGACGCTGCAGGCTTAGCAATAAGTGAAAAGATGAGAGCTCAGATCAGAGGTTTAGGACAAGCTCAAGATAATGCACAAGACGGTATATCTTTATTACAAACAGCAGAAGGTGCATTACAACAAACAACAGATATTCTTCAAAGAATGAGAGAGCTAGTAATTAAAGCTCAAAACACAGGTGTGTTAACAGAATCTGATAGAACATCTATTTCAAGCGAGTTAAGCACATTAAGAAACGAAATCGACAGAATTGCAACATCTACAACATTTAATGGTAAAAAATTATTAAATGGAACAGCAACTGACTTCAAATTCAAAATTGGTGCTAATACAGATGCAGAAGACACAATTAGCATTTCAATTAACAATATGAATTCAACAGGTTTAAAGAGTGGTGGAGGATCTGCTTTCTCAATAGCTATCGATACAGCTGAAAACGCAAATGCTACTCTAGTAGCAATCGACTATGCTATAAGCAAAGTATCTGAACAAAGAACTAACATCGGTGTTCTTCAAAACAGAATGGAATATGCAATAAGCAACTTAGGAACATCAGAAGAAAACCTAACAGCTGCAGAATCACGTATCCGTGATGTAGATATGGCAGAAGAGATGGTAAACTATACAAAGAATAGTATATTGAACCAAGCTGCTATGGCAATGCTTGCACAAGCTAACCAACAACCACAAAACATTTTGTCATTACTTCAATAATAAGGGATAGAGTTACCTTAATAAAAGGTTAAGGACAAAAATCTTTAATGTACATATAAATTTAAGTGTATTCTTAAATTATACGGCGAAAAAATAAAGAAATAGTACAAAAGAGGTTAAGTTAATAATAAGTTTAGACGATAATCTAAACAGCCGAATAAGTCTTTGGTTTCCAAGGACTTTTTGGCGTTCTGTAAAATATTTATAGAACGCTAGAGGTTTTTTGGAGAGAAAAGTCATATCGGTCTTGGCACAAGGAAGCTGTCAATACAAAGAATTCAAGGAGGAATTTATATGAGAATCAACACTAATCTAATGGCGCTTAACGCGCAGAACAAATTGCAGGTAAATCAGTCAAACGTGGAGAAATCAATTCAAAAGTTATCTTCTGGATTGAGAATAAACTCGGCTGCCGATGATGCTGCGGGATTAGCGATTAGTGAGAAAATGCGTGCGCAGATCCGAGGTCTGGGACAAGCTCAGGATAATGCGCAAGACGGAATTTCTCTCCTCCAAACCGCAGAAGGCGCATTGCAGCAAACGACCGACATTTTACAAAGAATGAGGGAGCTTGTAATAAAGGCGCAAAACACAGGTGTATTGACAGACAACGATAGAACATCAATAACAAGTGAGCTTAGTACACTACGAGACGAACTAGATAGAATAGCGACTTCGACGACCTTTAACTCAAAGAAATTGTTAAATGGAGAACTTGCAATTCAAAGAGCAGAAGATGGTGGAACTTTTTCTGCTGGGATAGTGGATGTTGTAAATGCAAATGCAGGTACAACGTATACGATTACTGCTCAAGCCGGTCGACGTGCATATATTTCATACGTAGATTCAACTGGTACCACGATAAATTGTGTTTCAGATATTATGATGTCTCAAACGCTTACTGGTAAGGTGAATTTCTCAGATGTTGGAATCTCAATAAACTTTTGGACTAATCAAATTAGTCTAAATAGTTTTAATGGTACAACAATAATAACAGCAGATGAGTCGATGGGCAAAAAAGCAGATTTTAAAATCGGAGCTAATACATATACCGAAGATATATTAGCAATAGGTATAGGGGATATGTCATCTCGAGGCTTAAACATTAAAGGTGATGGGAACAAATTCTCTATAGATATTTCTACGGCTAAGTCAGCGAATGATGTACTAGATGCAGTCGATTTCGCAATAGATGCGGTATCTTCGCAAAGAGCTACACTAGGAGCGATACAAAATCGAATGGAATATGCTATTAGCAATTTGAGTGCAACTAAAGAAAATCTAACAGCAGCAGAGTCACGTATTCGTGATGTGGACATGGCTGATCAGATGGTAAGCTATACAAAAGATAACATACTAACGCAATCTGCTATGGCGATGCTTGCTCAAGCAAATCAGTTACCTCAACAAATTTTAACTTTATTACAATAATAAAGAATCCCGGGTTAAAAACCCGGGAATTTTTTTAATCTAAATAATCTTTTAATTTCTTACTTCTGCTAGGATGACGAAGTTTTCTAAGAGCTTTTGCTTCTATTTGACGAATTCTTTCTCTAGTAACATTAAATACTTTTCCTACTTCTTCTAGAGTCCTAGCTCTTCCGTCGTCTAATCCAAATCTTAATTTTAATACTTTTTCTTCTCTAGGAGTTAAAGTCCCTAAAACATCAACAAGTTGCTCTTTTAAGAGAGTAAAAGCAGCAGATTCCGCAGGAGCAGGAGCGTCATCATCAGGAATAAAATCGCCTAGATGACTATCTTCTTCTTCACCTATTGGAGTGTCTATTGAGATAGGTTCTTGAGAAATTTTTTCGATTTCTGCAATTCTTTCAACAGGCAAATCTATCTCACGAGAGATTTCTTCAGGTGTAGCTTCACGACCTAGTTGTTGAAGAAGTTGCCTCTTTACACGAATTAATTTATTAATAGTTTCAACCATATGTACAGGAATACGAATCGTACGAGCTTGGTCGGCAATAGCACGCGTAATAGCCTGTCGCACCCACCAAGTTGCATAGGTCGAAAACTTAAAACCTTTGTCTGGATCAAATTTTTCTACAGCACGAAGTAAACCGGTATTTCCCTCTTGGATAAGGTCAAGAAAATCAAGGCCACGACCACCGTAACGCTTTGCAATCGAAACCACAAGACGCATATTGGATTCTACCATTTTGTCTTTGGCTTTTTTGTCACCTTTTACGATGCGCTGAGCAAGATCCGCTTCTTCTTCTGGCGTAAGTAGTGGGATTTTACCAATTTCACGAAGATACAGACGCACAGAGTCGTCGGCAAAAGCATCTACGTTCTCAGCCGTAATGGCAAGATCTTCATCTGATAATTCTTCTTCATTCTCGAGGTCGTCTGACTCAGGACCATCAAAATCCATCGTGAGATCACGCATTTCGAGAATATCATCTTTGTTTTCGTCCATTAAGTGTAAGTATACCTAATTTTTCGTATTTTGCAAGTCGCGTATCTCACGAATCACCTCTTCAAACTCTGCGTCATTTTCATCAAGCACCTCGAGCCTTGCATTTAAGGCTTCAATCCTCTGTTTTTTCTGCTCAGCCTCATATCGCTTCAAAAGCCCCTCAGCTTCTTTCTCGAGCTCTTCAGGAGTAAATTTTACGTCATGCTCGCCATGAAAAATCATTTCAAGCTCAGAAAGAGCATCCTTGTCACTCGGCAATTCAAGCGGAATCTTTGTTTTTATGTCGCCAAACGCCTTGAGAGCTAGCAAACTGTTTTCGAGCCTTAACAAATTATCGCTCTTTACTTCGGTTTTTACCGGCTTATAATGTCTGTGAACTTGTGATAATTTTTTATCCAACCTCTCACCCTTTTCCCGCAAAATCGCCACTTCAACACCGAGTTTTTTGGCAACCTTTTCTTCGTAACTCGCCTTCTCAACCTCGTCTTTCAAATAACTTAGCAACTTTAAGGCCACATCCGAATACTTCTTCTTTCCCTGCGCCGTACTAATATCAAGATTTTCCTCATACTTTTTAAGTAAGAAGTCCACAGCTGGGATACGTTCATTAACGGCTTGCTGCCAAAGCTCCGGGCCTTTTTGAATCAACTCATCTGGGTCTTTTGCACCATGGTAATTTGAAATCACCGAAAGCTCGATCCCAAGCTCGCCTGCCATCATAATCGCGCGCTCCGTAGCTTTCACGCCAGCTTCATCGCCATCATACGCCAAACGAATATCGGAAGTAAGATTCGACAAGATCTTTAAGTGCTGCTCCGTCATCGCCGTACCAGACGTCGCCACGGCCTCTTTCACGCCGGCCTGATGTGACGAAATCACATCCATGTTCCCTTCCACAATCACCACAAAACCATTACGACGAATCGCCTCTTTAGCCTGATATAAACCAAAGATAAAGCGCGACTTGTTAAAGAGCAGCGTCTCTTGCGTATTCAGATATTTTGGCTCGCCCTTGTCGATAATGCGCGCCGTAAATCCAATCACGTTGCCACTCGTATCAATGAATGGCACCGTCATCCGGCCCCTAAACATATCGCCGCCGTATTGGTTTAAAAGGCCAGCGACCTCAAGCTCCTCAGCTGTAAAACCACGTTTTAAGAGCGCCTCTTTTAAAGCAGTTTTGCTATTTGGCGCGTAACCGATTTTGAATTCAGTCACAGTGCTACGATTTAAATTTCGCTTATAAAATACATATTCACAAACCGACTTGCTCTTAGTTAAACAAAGCTGGTAATATTTTGTAGCTAGCGCCAAAGCCTCACGAGCCCGCGCCTTCTTCTTTGCTACCCGTGCATCGCCACCGTTGTATTTAGTAAGATCTACCCCAGCTTGCGCCGCCAATTTTTCCATCGCCTCGCAAAATGAAATCCCTTCCACTTCCATCACGAAAGTAAAAATATCACCGCCCTTGTTGGCGGAAAAATCATGCCAAATGCCTTTTTCAGGAGAAACCATAAACGAAGGAGTTTTATCCACGCCCCAAGGTGACCGACCTTTAAGATTGCGGCCTGCTCTTTTTAGCTCTATATACTGCCCCACCACATCTTCCACCGCCAGCCGAGACTTTATTTCCTCCTTCGCGTCGTTCATGCTATAATTATACCATATAGACAGGGAAAGGAATTTATGTCTGCAGAAAAAACTAAGAAAAATCCAAAAGAACTTTTAAAGAAAGCTCGCGGCAAAAGCTCTGGCTTTCGCAAAGAGTTTACCGAATTTATTAACCGCGGCAGCGTGATGGATCTCGCTGTAGGTATCATCATCGGTTCTGCTTTTACTGCTATCGTGAACAGCATCGTGAATGACATCATCATGCCAGTCGTCAGCCTCATCGGCGGTGGCTTTGATTTCACCACACTCAGCGTCACCATTCCAAACTTCTATGGCGGCGAAAGCGGTGCCACCATTTACTATGGTAAGTTCATCCAAAACGTGATTAACTTCCTTATCATCGCTCTTGTTATCTTCATTCTTATTAAGTCAATCAACAAATTCCGCCGCAAAAAAGAAGAAGCTCCAAAAGAGGAAGCTCCAAAGGAAGACGAAAACACCGTACTCCTTCGCGAGATTCGCGACGCTTTGAAAAAGAAAAAATAAAACCAACAAAAATAGCCCTGCGGGGCTATTTTTTTACTCCATATCCTTTGATAAATTGTAGCTTAGTCTAATCAAATCAGCTACTTCGTCAGCATTTAGTTGGCCGGCATCCACGGCTTCAATTCCGCCGCGACCAAAGTAGCGCGAATCCATCACGCTCTCATATTTTTCGCGGAGCAATTTCGCAAGCTTGCCATCACAGCGCATCTCAAAAGTATTCTTGTTAACCACAAGAAACACGGTGCCATTTACAGAGTATAATTCCCTCTTTTCAGTACGCTCACCGTTTTGTTTTTCTTCAACGGTCTTTTCAAAATCAGCAATGCCAGAAACTTTTTCTACTTCAATCATTTTTTAATAAACCCTTTGTAGAATTTAAGTTCCTCAATCGAACCTTCAATATCATCGAGCGCGCGATGTGCATCACGTTTCACAAACTTCTTGTTTAAAGCATTCTCGAAGAAAATCTTCCAGGCAGACACATCAAGCATACGATAATGCAAGCGACTGTTAAGTCTTGGCCATTCCCTTTCGATAAACTTCTGATCCTGATGGATTGAATTACCGGAAAGATAAATTTCGTCACCAAAGTATTTGTCCAGAAATTCCAAGAGCTCAGCCTCAACTACTTTAGCCGGCTTGCCATTCTTGTTTTGGGCAAACAAAGCATCGCGCGAGGCAGCATTCTTCTCCCAGAATTCGCCCACCATGCGCTTCTTCATGAGCCTTGGCGATACTTTTACCACGGCTTCAAAACGCGCCACTTCATTAAGGTCAAAATCGGTAGCAATCGCAGCCACTTCCAAAATTTTATCCGTCACTGGCGAAAGACCAGTCATTTCTAAATCGATCCACAAAAGTTTTGCTTTCTTCATTACATCTCCTCCGGGATTTGAATTCCCAAAATGTTAAGACCGTGTTCCATTACGTTAAGGTATGCCCGAATAATTTGGGCGCGCTCGACTTCGCGAGCATCGCCAGCTACTGGACAATTTTCGTAAAAACGCGAGAACTCTTGTGCCAGTTCATATAAGAAGTTGCACACTTTATGTGGTGCCATCTCTGTTACGGCTTCGTTTAGAACGTCTTTATATTGAACAATTTTTTTACTCAGGGCGCGCTCAAACGTGTTTAACTCACCAGCAAGCTTGGCTTTTTTATCGCCGATTTTGCTAAGGATTTTCTTAGCCCTCACGCAGGAATACAGTAAGTATGGACCAGAATTTCCGGTCATTTTTACGGATTCTTTTGGATCGAAAATGATGTCGCCACCCATTTTGTATTTCAAAAAGGCATATTTTGTAGCGCCGAGCACCACTTTTTCGTCTTCCGAATTATATTCGTTCTTTAACTCTTCGGTAATTAGATTCAAGATATCTACTGCTTTCAGGAAGTTCCCTTTTCTTGATGACATCTTCACGTTGCCAGGCAGCTTTACGTTGCCGTGAGTAAGGTGAGTAGTGCGTGCTGGAAGCTCCGGATTCATTTCGCCAATCGAAGCGAGCACAATCTTCATATAGTCGATAATGTCATTTGCGGTAATAATCACAGATTTATCAAAGTGGTAGTCATCCCACTTAGTGAAGATTAAACCAACGTCCTTAGCCTCGTAGGTTGGCAAGCCTTCCTGGTTGATAAACACACGGGTATGCAAATTAAGTTTGGTGTCGCCACGATAAACCACGGCGCCATCGGAAATCTCATAAACGCCGGCAGCAAGGCCCTTCTTAACCTCAGCCAGGCCGCGACCAGCCACAGTAGATTCTGGATAATATTTATCGAATTTCACGCCGATACGGTTATAAAAATCCTCAAAATATTGGTAGGATAGTTCCCTACCGCGCCAGTAAATATCGGCAAGCTCCGAACCGTGCAAATCATTTTCGGCAATTGTATAAATTTCTTTGTTGATCTTAACAATCTCGGCTTTAGCCACGTCGTCATCTTCGTAAGCCTGAGTTCCTTCTACATACTTTTTAGCAATATCCTCAATCGTAAAATCCTTCATCCCGGATTTCTGTAAAGCCCAAAGTGTTTTACCCACGTGCAATCCAACGTCGCCACCGAAATTAGCACGGATAACCTTGGCACCGGCATACTCAAACAAGCGGCTAATTGCATCACCCACAATCGAAGTGTAAAGATGGCCCACATGAAGCACCTTAAATGGGTTTGGATCGGAGAATTCACAAATTACAGTTTTGCCAGAATATTCATCACATGATATATTTTTGGCAAAATTATCAACAAAACCGTCAATTTTGCCAGCAAAATATTCGTCCGGCAAGATAAAGTTGAGGAACCCTGGCCCCGCCACCTCGGCCTTAAATTCTGGCATTTTTTCAGCAATTTTAGTTGCAACTTCGCGTGGATTTGTGTGCAAAATACCACTTAATTTCATCGCAACATTCGATGAAAAATCCGCCTCAACCGTTTCTGGCGCCACAGTTACTTCTGGCTCGATTTCAGCATCAAAAAGTTCTCTTATGACATTTTGTATCTTCAAAACTAATTCATTCATTACTGTTATTTTACCACAAAACCTGTTTTTATGTTATAATAGAGCTCTACTCATAAAACTTCAGTCAATTTTTGTTTTATGGGCAAGAGCACATAAGGAGGTGGCGATATGCCCGGAGATACTTCATAGCCCAAGAGGCACACCCATTACGTTTTTCCGACAAAAAAATGAAAAGGAGACAAGGTATATGATGATGGGAATGCGAAAAAGAAACAGCTGGGGATATGGTTCTAATGACAAGCTTCGTTTGTATAGCTCTACCCGGATTTTTGTCCGGCCGAGGCACCGTCATATGCGCTTAACGTAACTCCGTGGGCAGAGCATTAGCTCTGCCCTTTTTTAATACCAACAAAAAACCGCCTTCGGCGGGCGGACCATGGTGCGAGTATGGAGGGGACGCTCGCTTATGCTCGCTACCCACCTTCGGTGGGCGAACCCCTGGTGCGAGTAGAGGGAGTCGGACCCTCGTCTCATCCTTGGGAAGGATACATAATAGCCGTTATACGATACTCGCAACTGCCACAATTATAGCATATTATTCTATCGTGATGTGTTCGGTGATATTCCCATCTTCTTTGAGAGTATCAAAACGCTTCGCAAATTCAGTAAATGGCACCCGGATGGATACAAAATCCACCTCAGCCTCAGATTTCTTGATGAGTTTTACGAAATAATAACCGTCGCCGTTGATAGAGGTAAAGCGCCCACTCTGGCCACCATCCGTAAGCTGCATTGCAGCAATCGAACGGCCACCATCAAGGTTATTAATCGAAATCATGCCGCCAGTTTCCTCATAAATAATCTTATCGCCCATGGCGCTCGCAACCGCCTGGTAATTGCCACCATTCTCGGCAAGCAAATTTTCTACCTTTGTTGCGATATCATTGGCGTTCGTATCAATAGCCGCCTCAACCTTAGCGCGAGTTAGATGAAGTCTAATCAAATGACAGTATTCATCCTTCGACAAACCAAAGTTGTCTTTGATAATTTTTAGGAATGCCTCTTCGGAACGATCCACGCCACCAATCTGGCGATGACGCTCATATTCATTATTAATCTCTTCGTCCGTTACTTCAATTCCCTGTTCTTTGGCCAGCTTCGTTGCATAGGCATACTTCTCGGCCTCAGTTAGCGAGCTAATTTTATATTGATAAATCAAAGCCTTCTCGGATTCTTCATCACTAAATTTACCAGCTTGGTATTCAATAGAAGTCATACTGCTACGATAAAGCATCAAATAGTCCGAATACCTAACGTTTTCGCCTTCGACGCTTGCCACTGGCATTGGCACGATTTGCGTAATACGGTAAAGCAGTTCATCAGTCATGCCAAAACGATAAAGCGCAAGATAAACACCAAGCACAAGTAAAACTAACACGCCAAATGCCACCAAAATTGTATTAATCACCACACGGTGCTTAGTCCATTGCAAAGGATATTTAAACTTACGGCCGGTAGCTAGCACCTCTTCGCGGCGCTCTTCCATCTTCTCTGATTCGGTCTTTTTGTCATCTTGTTTTTTGAACAGTTTCATACCCCTATTATACCATATGGTATAATATACGTACGGCGGGGCCCGGCCCAGCCGCATTGTAAAACAAACAAATAGCACGCTTTGTTTGTTTTACCCACATGGCCCGGTGGCTCAATGGATAGAGCAATTCCGTCCTAAGGCAGAGGTTGTGCGTTCGACTCGCACC
>JAEEGI010021732.1_pt1 | contig 12729 bp, 9 predicted proteins | sample 8958751 | NCBI WGS metagenome assembly JAEEGI01 (sample SAMN16246545, study PRJNA631951) | gut metagenome | biome: gut microbiome; feature: rumen; material: KS-attached | host: Bos | place: Iran: Karaj | collected 2018-10 | reverse complement strand
TAAAATCAATTTAAAAAAATCTAAAAATAAAAAAAAATAAAAATTGTATTCCAAAATAAATATTTAATTTAACTCTTATTATTTAATTTTGTCTTCAATACTATTATCAATTTTTTGATCAAGAGTTTGATTCATTTTTTTTTCAAAATCATCGATTAAATTACTGACAGTATCATGAACTTGATCACTGAATTTTTCATGAATATCTTTTAAAGCATCTTTTAAATTATCTTGAATATTTTTATCAGTTTCTTGACTGATTAATTTTTTTAAATCTTGAGAAGGAATAACTATATCTTTATTTTTTAAATTATCATTATTTATATTTTGATTTTGATTAAGAGTAAAAACAGAATTTTCTTCTTCTTCAAAATCAGAAGGTAAATCATCAATAATTTCAGATTCTGGATTATTTAAAGGTAAATTAATATTTTCTTGATTAAAATTATTTATAAAATCATTATTAATTTCTTCTTTTTGATTTTCTATATCATATTTTTCATCATTAAGTAAATTATTTTCAGGTTTTGAATATAAATATGTTTCTGCAGTTAATTGTGGTATATCATATACAGGTATTTGTTCTTGTTGTTCTATATCAAAAGGTAAATCTGTTATTTCTTCTTGTTGAGGTAATTTATTTTCAGGTTCTAAAGGTAAATCATTCAATTGTTCTTGTTGTTCTAAATCAAAAGGTAAATCTGTTATTTCTTCTTGTTGAGGTAATTTATTTTCAGGTTCTAAAGGTAAATTATTTAATGGTTCTTGTTGTTGTTCTAAATCAAAAGGTAAATCTGTTATTTCTTCTTGTTGAGGTAATTTATTTTCTGGAGTTACTAAAGATAAATCATTTAATTGTTCTTGTTGAGGTAATTTATTTTCAGGTTCTAAAGGTAAATCATTTATTTGTTCTTGATGTTGTTCTAAATCAAAAGGTAAATCTGTTATTTCTTCTTGTTGATTAGGTAATTTATTTTCAGGTTCTAAAGGTAAATCATTTATTTCTTCTTGTTGAGGTAATTTATTTTCAGGTTCTAAAGGTAAATCATTTATTTCTTCTTGTTGTTCTAAATCAAAAGGTAAATCTGTTATTTCTTCTTGTTGAGGTAATTTATTTTCAGGTTCTAAAGGTAAATTATTTATATTTTCGTTCTCTTCATTATTTTTTAATGGACCTTCTTTTTCTAAAAATTTAGAAGCTTTATCTAAATCTTTTTTTAAATGAAGAAGATTTTTTTCTAAAGATTTTATTGTTGGCTTTATTCTATTTAATAAATTCATTGTTAATGTAGTTGATATTAAAATGGAAAGAATGATTATTGTGAGATTTTTCATTTTCCTTTAAATTAATTTTTTTTTTAATATTTGTTTTAGTTGTTTTTATTGTAGTTTTATGATAATATTTTTATTATATTTTTTAAAGAAAAAAATAATAATAACATAGTTGTTTTAAGTTATTGGATTAATATGTTTTTATTTATATTGTAATATGAATATAAAGAGAAGTTTATTTTTATTTTCTATTATTCCTCTTCAAATATATATTATATTCAAAAATAAATCTTTACAAAAATAAAACTCAGACTTATTTATTTTTCATCATTTAATTTAAATTTAAAAAAGATATATTCTTATCAACTATTAATTTAAAAAAGTTGTTGTTCTTTTAAAAAGCTTTTTTTTATTCTTTGCGTTATCATTTTTTTTATCTATTTTATTATGAATTGTTTGAAGATCTTTATTTTTTTCCATCTTTTTTTTTTCTTCATTTTCATCTTCTTTTAATCTTTCTTTTGAATCATTCATATTTGAACTTATAATTAGATTCTCATTATCTAGTATTATTTCAACAGGTTTTGAATTATTTTGAGTACAACATAAGTGTTTTTTCTGATTATAATTATTTAAAATAATCTTACAAAAAATTCTATAATTGTATTCATAAATATTAAAAATTATTTCCAATTCCTTTTTAAAAAATAATATTTTAAATTCTATAATATATTAAATTAAATTTATTTAAGTTATTATTGTTTAAATAATTTATTATTTAATTTGTATAATATATTATCATTGATAATTGAATAATAATAAAAAAATCTTAATAAAAAAAATATTCATTCAATATAATTACTTTTAAAAATAACTTTTATTATTTTTTTTTAATTTTGTACTAAAATATTTATCCTATATTCTATTAATTGTATTAAATTAAAAATGATTAAATCAGAAAAAGATAAAAAAGACATTCTTACTTTAATATCAGATTTATTAATAAACGCAAGGAATACATTACCAAATGAAATAATAAGATTCTTTCACAACAATAATTATTCCCCAGCAAATTTTGAAGAAATAAGCGAAGATATAAATCCAAAATATGATTCACTAAGAAAAATGGATAATACTAAATATTCTAATAGTAAGAAAAAAGCAATTTTATCTACATTAACATCAATAGATTTATTTTTATATGATAAAGAAAGTGGTTTATATACTTTAAATCAATCAACAGCTGTTCATTATTTATCTAGATCTCAAAAGAAAAAAAAAAAGAAAGAAATTAAAAAAGAATATTTAGATGAAATAAAAAGTGAAGATGATAATTTAGATTATAAAGAAAATGATAAGAGTATTAATAATGATAATGACAATCAAGATTTTTTATGTAAAAAGAGAAAAATTATTTCAAAGACTTTAACTAACACTCATTCTTCAAAATATATTGTTGCTTATGAATTATTAGATGAATTATTAGAAAAATATATTAAACTTTTGGATGGAAAAAAAATAATGACTAATCCTTTTTCAAAAATTGGTGATATTACAGATTTTATTGCTAAAGTTAAGAATAAAGAAAAGTTAGAAGGTATATTAATTTGCTTTAAATTTTTTAAACCGATTTTAAGGAAAATATGCTTTTATAAAAATAAATTTGTCTTTCAAAATTTAAAACAAATTTGTGAAAAATTAAATAATTTTAATGAAAAAGTTGATTTAGTTCAAAAATATCTTGAAATTGATAAAAAATAGATTTTTAATAATAAATATGTTGATATATCTTTAAATTTAATTCCAGCATTTAAAATAAATATAAGATTTTAAAATTTTAAAGATTTTTTATAAATCCTTTATAAACTTATTACTCTTTAAAATTAAGAATTATTTTTTTTATAAGTTTTTGAATTTTAAAAAATAAATGATATTAATGAAGATGAATTTAATGGATATATTCAATTCCATAAAGTAAACAAAAAAAAACATAGCAAGAAATTTTTCAGATGGGAAATTATTATTGAAGTTATTAATTATTATATACTAAAAATAGTAGATATAAATAATTATCCATCATCATTAAATACAAATAAAAAAAAGATATTTAGTTAACACTAAATAATCAAGTATTAAAAAAATAAAGGTAAAGCGTTCAAAAAATGAAAATAATGATATAATATCATTTAATATTATTCAATAGAAAATTTATTACAAAAAATATATAAAGTAATTGAAGAATATAATGGAATAAATATAGGAATAAAAATAATAATAAGGAAAAAAGAAAGTAAAAAAGTAATTGGAGAAGAAATAAAAGATATAAAATTATAATTAAAAATTAAAATCAGTGAAATATAAATTTATTTAATATTATTAAAACTCTTCAACAAAAAATATAAAATGTAAATATAAACAAAACATAATTCAGAAAGAAAAATTATTGAATGACTCATCAATTAATATTAAGATAAGTAAATATATAATTAAATATAATAAAAATATAATCTTTGAAAAAAAAACAATATTCTTCATATTTTTTTAAAAAATTATAATTTTATATATGATTCACTTATAATTGTTTTATATATTATCTTTCAATTTTGTATTTATATTTACAATCATATTTCTTAATGAATCTAATAAATAATTATTATATTCACATTTATTATTATTATATTGATTTGTATTTTTTTCTAACGATGTAGTTTTTATTCTTTCAGTAATTGCATTTTTTTTATCTTTTAAAGATTCATTGTTTACTTTTTTATTAGAAATCATTTTTTCTACTTCATTAACATATTTTTTCATATCTTTTAAGTTTTCAGTAAACACTAAAATTTTTTTTTGATTTTCTTGATATTTTGTTTTATAAAATATAATACTTTGATTTAAGTTTTTAATAATTGAATCCTTATCAGCATTATTTTTTTTTAATATTAATATTTGATTATTTAATTCAATTTGATGTTGTTTAAAAGTTAAAATCATATTATTTATTTTTTTAGAATCATTTTGATTTGTCATTTCAGAAATTTGTTTTTCATTTTGCATATTTTTTAACATTGAAGTTAAAGAATTTATTTTATTATTTTTCATTTCATTTTCATTTAATAATTTCTGTATTTGATTATTTAAATTTAATGAATCGTTTTGATTTTGAATAATTTGATTTAATAATTTATCATTTTCAGTTATTAATTTATTTTTTTCTTTAATTAATGTTTCTATTTGTTCATCTCTATTTCCAAGTTCATTTTTACTTTCTATAATTGTTTTATTATATTCAATAATACAATCATTTAATTTTTTTATCATTGAATTTTTTTGATTATTCTCTTCAGATATATCTTTTAATTTTAAAGAGATTTTTTCATTTTGATTATTTAACATATATATTTTTTCTTTATCTATTGATTTTGATTTCACTCTTTCAGTATCAAACATTTTTAATTTTTGAGTTAAGTTTTCAATTTGAATATTTTTTTCTGATTTTATTTTTAAATATTCATTTTTAATTTTTTCTATTTGAATTCTTAACTCATTTATATTTTCTTTAAGTATTTTATTTTCATTTCTTAATTCTACAAGTTCATAATTATTTGAATTGCTAATATCAATTGTTTTATTTTTTCTATTTTCAATTTCTTCTTTTAAATTTAATTTAGAATAAAAATCATAATTTTTATTATCAACAGTAAGGAAATCAGTATTAGAAATTAATTTTTCATAATCATTTAATTTGTCTTTTTCTTCATTTAATTTATCTTTTATTTCTAAATATTCTGTTGTTAAAAAATCATTATTTAAACCATTATTCTTAAAGTCATTAAATTTTTTTATAATTGATGTTGTTTCTAAATTTTGAGAAAGTAATTTTCGATAATAATGATTTCTATTCTTGTTTTTATTAAGTAAGTTTTTTCTTAAATTTATTTCATATATATCATTACTTAAAGTTTGTTTATTATTCTCTTCAATTTTTCCTTTTATAAATTTCCTTTTATTTAATTGATTAACGGATTTCATATTATCATTTTTATTGTAGTTCTTTAAATTCATTTTCTCAAAATTTATATATTTTTAATTTATAAAAAATAATATATAATATTTATGAAAGTTATTTAAAAATAATTTATTATATTCTTTATGGCAATGAATAGCATATAAAATATCAATTTGAAAAATTTATTTAAAATATTATTTTTCATTTATTAAAGTATTATATATAAATTTCAAATATATAAATTAGATAGAAATACAAAACTTATTTATTTTCATTTTGTTTTTGATTATAAATATTTATTTCTTGAGGAGTTAATTCATATTTTTTAAGAGTTTCATTATTAAAACCATTTTGATTTATAAATATAAAAATTGTTTCGTCATTAAATATTATACTTGAACTTCCATTATTAATTGTAGAATCAAATTTAATATTTTTAGTATTTTTAGATATATTATCACTATGATTTGTTGCTCTTCTTAAACTAAAAAAAGAATTTGTTTTTTTATGATATGATTTTAATTGTTTTTCAAGTCTTAACTCTATTGGATATAAGATATTTAATATTTCTTTTCTTATATGTTTTATTAAACATTCTTTCATTAACATTATAAATAATTTTAATTTTGTACCAAATTTAACCATTATTTCTTCTTCTCTTTCTTGTTTTAGTTTTTCTTCTAATTTCTTTTTATCTTCTTCTAATCGAAAATAATTTTTTTTTGTATAAAAATACCATTTATCATAAGAAACCTTTTTTCTAATTAAACTAACAAATTTATTAGATTCTAAAAGATTAAATTCTTTAGCTTCAATATTTTTACTTTTTAAAAAATTTTTTTTTTCTCCTAATTCTTCTTCTAACTGTTCTTCATTAAATTGAATAATTTTATTATTATGTTTTTCTAAATAATTTTTCTTTTTAGCAATAACATCATTATTTTGAAATCTATTCAAAGTTATTTTTTTATTGTAAATATCAATAATTAATTGACTAGTTTTTCCAGAATATTTCATATCATGTTCTTTAGTCATATTAATATCAATTTGATTATTTTCTCTATTAATTTTTTTTCTAAAGGCTTTAAAATTAATTCCCATTTCACAATAAGGTCTCGGGAAATTTTTTAATCCTGTTACATTACCTTTACATAATAATTTAGATAATTTATCTAAATCACCTTCAACGTAATTAATTTTATCAACTTTAATATAATTACTTTCAATATTATTAAATGTATAATTAGGTATATCAACTTGAATCGATATATCTTTTGTATCTATCATATTTTGAAAAAAAATAGCTCTTATTAATTTCCTTATTTGACCAATAAAAAAAGGAAAATGTAATTTTCTTCCTTCTAAACATACTTTAACAACAAATCTAATAATAGTTAATTTATCAGATTTAATACTTTTTCTAATCAAATGACCACGATATATTTTTTGAATATGAATAGTTTTTTTTAAGTAAACATTCTTAAACCATTTTCTCCAAAATCTTTGAATGAAAATTAATCTTTTACCAAATAATTTAGTAATATTAGTTTTCTTTAATTGAACATTATATTCTTCTCTTCTTAACATTTTATTAATTCTTCTTATTTTATCAGCTTCAGGAGAAATTGCAATAAGAGAAGAACGAGGCAATGGAGTAAAAATAGTTTTTTCAGAAGGATTTCTTATAATTATATTATTAGGTTTTAAAGTTAAAGTTTTATTTGTTCCTTCAAAACTTTTATTTGATTTAATTGATTTACTTGAAATACTTGAAGAATCTAAATTTGAATTTTCCTTTTTAAATGTTACACGTTTTATTGTTTTTGCTCTTTCAAATTTTTTCTTTATTAAATCTTCCTTTTTTTCTTCTAAATCTTTTTTCATGTTTTCTATTGTTGATTCTTTATTTGATATCTTTAATATTTTTCCTGACATATTCTTTTTCTTTTTAGTTGTTATACTATTATTACTATTCTTCTTTTTTTTTATTATTTGAGTCTGTGCTATTAATTCTTCATATGTTTTTTTTATTTTTTTTAATTTATTTATTTGAGGAAGAAGAGAAAATAATACTTCTTTTCTTTTTTTTTCTGTTGCGTCTTTTTTTCCTTTATTTTGGCTTTTATTTAAAGATGATTGATTTTCTGATTTAAGAAAACTTTTATTTAATTCTTCTAATTTTTTTGAACTTATTTTTTTTTTTATATTATCTTCTATTAATCTGTTATTTATTTTTACTGTTTTATTTCTTTTTTTATCTCTATTTCCTAAATTTTGATTTGTTGTATTTGAAGTTGAAATTGTTTCTTTTTTATTTACTATATTTTTTATTTATTTTTTTTTTATTTACTTTCTCCACTGTTAATCGATAATTCTTGTGATTTCATACTTACCACATCAAAGTTCATTTTTATATTTTTAATTATTTTATAATTGAATCAAATGATATAATTTTTTTTTCTTTTTAATATAATAACCTTATTCAATATAAATTTATTAAATTAAAAATAAAATAGGATTCATCAAAGTAATATTCACTGATTTATAAAAAATAAAGATTATAGTATTATTATACTATTAAACTGGAAAATATTTATAATTACATTATCTATTTAACCAGAAAATCATTATAAGACCTCTTTATTCAACTTTTATTAATGATTTATTATTATTTATTATTACCAATCCCAAGAAAATTAAATTTTGTTGACATTTATTTCTTTCAATTAATTGACTTTGCAAATAATTCATTTTTATTCTTTTTCCACTTAATGCAATAACAACTTTTCCTTTTTGAATATATTGATTAACTTTTTCTTTATAATTTATTGGAATTGTATTTGGTTTACATAAATCTTGAATTATAAAAGGATTTCCTTTACAATATATTTTATAATAAGAATCATTAATATCTTTTACAATAACAGTTTTTAAATATTTTTTATCATCACAATGGAAATTTCTAATAATTCCTAATTCATAATGATTTTGAAGAATTTCTTCATGTTCATTTTCTATATATTTAATTTGTGAATTTAATTGATTATATTTCTCAGAAATTTTTTCTATTTTTTCTTCAATATTAATTTCTTGAGAAGGTTTAACAAAAGTAGCAATTATATCTTCATTTATTTTATCATTTAATTTATATATTTGCCATTTTGTTTTTTTGAATAAAAGAATGTCTAAAGGGTCTTTAGATATTAATTTATTATTTACATTAATTATATTATGACAAGTTGATAAATTTTCTAAAAACATTTCATTAAGTTCTTTTTCTTTATTTACATTTAAATTATAATTCCTTTTTGATTTATAATAATAAAAAACATCATTTGAAAAATCAGATAAAGAACTTTTATTGAGTCAAAAATATATGTTTCATCTATGTTAGAAAGTTTAATTGGGATAAATCCAAAAATTTTATCATTTTCTTTGTTAATATCTTTTAATAAAAAGGAGCAAAAATCAAAAGAAGTTTCAACTGAGTTTTTAAACTCAGTATTTTTTTCATTGTTTGATTTGCTCTCAAAAGACATTTTTGGATTTTTAAAATATTAATTATTTTATTTGGAATTTTTAATTTATATTTTTTTTATAGAATAATAAATATTTATTATATTTATGTAATAAATTAAAAAGTTTAATATGTTGTATTTATATTTTTAATCTTATAATTTTTATAAAATCATTTAATTAATTATTAATTTGATTAAAATGAAAATATTTATTTTTATAAAAAAGAAATAAAATAACTAAATATGTAATAATATTTGTAACTGTTTTTTTATACTTTGAAAATTTCTTTTCTCATATTTATAAGTTTATATCTCATTTCATAATCATCTAAATTTTTAAAATATTTAATTTCTTTAGCATCTTTATTAATTGGATGAATATTAATAAAATTTATTCCTTTAGGTATATTTTTATATTTAAATTTATAAGTTTTATTCTTTTTTCCTTTAAGAGGAATTATTTGAGTATGAATATATTTTGGCATTTCATCTTCTGTGTTATCTATACTTAAAAGATTTTTAGGTTTAATATCTTCTTTTTTTTTTCTTTTCATTTTAGGAATAATAATAGAATTATTTTTTAATTGAGTTTCAAATATACTATCAATAATATTTTTAGAAGATTGAACTTTTTTATCTATTAAAATATTATGAAGGCTTTCACTTGGTTTTGGCTTTTTAGCTTCTGTATAAATATATTCTATTTGAGACATTAATTTATCTCTGAAACGATTTCTACTTGGATTATAATTTATATTTGAAATATCATTTATAATATTTATATTATCATCTATTATTTCATTTACTTTTTCAAATTTTATTGATCTACTGTTCTTTTCATCAAATTCAAAAAATAATTTAGATATTAAATTTGGATTAAAAGATGATTGTCTTTTATGTTTAAATGAGTAGGAATAAATATTTTTCTTATTTTCCATTTGTTATTATTATTAAAATTTATAAAAATTCTTTAAAGTTTAAAATTAATTAAAACATAATAATATTTTTATCTAATTAAAAATTAAAACAATGAATAATAAAAAGAAATACTAAAATTTCATTGATATTTAAAAAAAAATTTAATAATAATAAAAAAAAAGATTAAAAGATTCTTTTAAAATAAATTTATTACTACACCGACAATAAATAATTAAATGAAAAAAAATATATTTAATCAAAAAATTGATAGAAAATAAATATATTATTTTTTATGAATCTTATCATAATTATCCAGAAAATTTTTATTTGAAAAATTCGAAACTTTATCATTTTTAGAAGCATTATTTTCACTAATAAAAATCCTTTCGCTATTTGATCCTTTAGAATTTCTAGAATTATAATGATTATTTTGAATTAATTCTTGAAAACCTTTAATTTGAAATCCTTTAAAATTAATTTCTTTATTAGGAAAAACAGAATTTCTAATTTTTTTTATTTTTCTTTTATTATCATTATTATTTCCAATTAAAGAACTATTAGAATGAAAATGAGCATAAGTTCTCATTATTTTTTTTTCTGGAGAAACATTAGGACTTTTAGAAGTATTATCCCTATGAGATTTATTTTCATTATTTTTTGAATTTAATGGAATTGACAAACTTTCAGTTAAATTAAAATTAAATTTTCTATTTCTATAATATATTTGTTTATTTCTTTCAGTTTCATTATTAATTGTATGAAAATCCTTTTGCTTTGTATTTGAATTATATGATGAATTTTGAATTAATTTTTTTTTTGAAGGAATTGAAGTTGATATTCTTTTATTAAAATTTTTAATTTTTTGAATTTTTGAATTTAATATATTTAAATATTCAGGACTTAAATTTTCTCTACTTGTTAAAGGAATACTTTCTCTTATATTTAAAGTTCTAATTAAATTTTCTTTTTTTTTATCACCACTTCTATTACTTAAAATAGCTTTTTGATTTGTATTTTGAATATTAGAAATAGCTAATTTAGACATTGAAATAGTATTTTTATTATGATAAACATTAATTAATCCTTGACTTGGAGAAGAAGAAGAAGAAGAAAGAGTTTTCATATGATTTGTACTTGAAGAAATTTTATTAAATTTTAACTTATTTTTATTATCTGTTGATGGTAAAATATTTTTATTATTTTTTACTTTTTTCTTCGTTTGTGATGTATTTATTGTATTAAAAAGATTAGGTTTTTTTTTATTTAATTCTTCAAATGCTTTTATTATAAATTCTTTATTTTTATTTGCTAATAAATTATTAATTAAATTTTGTTTTTTTATTCCTGAATTATTATTACTTATATTATTATTTTTTGATGATGAATTATTATTTCTTAAACTATTACTTACATGTATTGTATTATTACTATTATAAAAAACATTATTTTGATTCTTTGGTTCTAAGTCAATTGTTGTTGAAGAAACTTTTGTATTTTTTGATATTGAACTTATTGAATTTACTATATTATTATTTTTTTTACTATTATTACTATTTATATAACCTGAATCCATATTTCTATTATAATTTCTTCCTTTGATTTTAGAAGCATTTATTGTTATGAAATTAATATTCATTTTTGGTTTTTCTTTTTTTATTTGATTTTCATTTGAATAATTTTCAGCTGTTGATATTTTTTTAATTATATTTTCAACACTAATATTTTTACTTTCTAAATTACTTTCAGTTTTTTTAATTCCAAAAAATCTTCTAATTCCACTTGTATCAGTTTGATCTAAAATAGAATCTAATTCAACAGAATTAAAAACAGGAATATCATCTTCTTTAGCTTTAATTAATCCTTTTTTAATTTTTTCTTGTTTATCTTCTAAATCTTGTTGATTATCAATAACTCTTTGTTTTCTTTGTATATTTTTATAAATATATTTTGACTCAGGTAAAATAACATAATTAGGAAAAATGACAGAACAACTGTCGTAATATTCGAAAATTTTAGGAAGACATTCTTTACTTTCTTTTAAAGAATATAACTTTTGTAAAAATTCAGAAGTGTCTCCACTTATTAAATAATCTTTAAATATTGCAACAATATGAGTTGATTCGTTACATATTATTTCATTTATTACTTTAATATTGTAAAAGTCTTCTTCGTTTGAATAAAAATTATTAAATTTTTGAAAAGTATATCTTTCTAAAGATAACATTTCTGATATTTGTTTATGATTTATTTTATTTAATATTTTTTTTATTGTATTTTCTTTATTCATTGTTTTTAACTCTTCGTTATTATTTTTTGAAATAAATAAATTTTTCATATTTTTTGGATTTAAAGATTCTTTCTTATTTAATGAATTATTTTCAGATTTTTGAGATTCTGATAATGATTTATTTTTATTGCTTATGTTCATTTTAATATATTTAATTTGTTTTTTTTTATTTAAAATTTATTTTAAATCATTTGTTTATTTTTTTTACTTTTTATTAATTATAATTCTGTTGTATTTTAAAAAATATTTGTTCTTTAAACAATTAGAGATAAATGTTTAAAATTTAATAAATAAATAATATATGTCTTTTCAAGGTTTACAATTGAATACAAAGACAGAAATTATTGATAACATTAAATCAAAATCATCTAGAATGAATAAGAAAAATAGATATGCAAGTCCAGATATGAAATTACTTATAAATAAATATAAAAAAAAGCAAATTATGGATTCAGTAAATGTAAAACTTACTGAAATAGAAAAAACAACAGAATATGATAATCAATTATTCGAAGATTCAAAACATACATTAACAACAACAACAAATTTCAGAACAAGAAATTTTTTCAATTCCAAATCTCCAAAATTAAATTATTTTTCTCAAACAAATTTAACATTTCAAAAGCCAAAAAAAAAAGAATTTATATATGAAGAAAATGAATTAGATAGAGAAAGGAAATTAAATAATGAAAATTTTTTAAGGAAACATTTTTCAACATATAAACAAG
>JAEEGI010021730.1_pt1 | contig 12729 bp, 13 predicted proteins | sample 8958751 | NCBI WGS metagenome assembly JAEEGI01 (sample SAMN16246545, study PRJNA631951) | gut metagenome | biome: gut microbiome; feature: rumen; material: KS-attached | host: Bos | place: Iran: Karaj | collected 2018-10 | reverse complement strand
GCGGCAGCATCTCGCATCTCGTGATGCACGCGGTCAACAATCGCGTGGACGCCTATATGGAGCTGTTCCTGCGTCACCCGCTCTCGATCCGACGTTACTACAGGCAGTTCGATTATTGAGCCTCTTTCTTTTCGCGTTTTTCGTTGTTTTGAGTGGTGAGATTTGTTTTTGATAGAGCGGAGAACGAAGTTACTTTAGATGGTTTTATTCGGTTTTCTTTACTTCACGTTGTGACAAAGCGTTTCAAATGAAAGAGATAGGCAGGATAAGCGCTGATATTGTTGCCCAAAGAAGCCTAAAAGTTGTCCCCGTGGTTGTCCCCGAAGTTGTCCCATAAAGACGAAAAAAGGGGATTTGTCCCCGAGTTGTCCCCGATAAAAACGTTTTGGTTGGGTCAGGTTAAGTCAGAACAAGACAAAAGAAAAACCCCGGAAAACCGCATGGTTCCGGGGCTTTTGGGCATTTTGAAGTCTCGATCAGCGCTTGCTGAACTGAGGAGCGCGGCGGGCGGCCTTGAGACCGTACTTCTTGCGCTCTTTCATACGAGGATCGCGGGTCAGCAGACCGACGTTCTTCAGGATGGCGCGGCAGCTCTCGTCGACCGGCAGCGCGGAAAGGATCTTGATCTCTCGCGCGGGATGCCTCCTGAAAAGGTTGATTGATCCGGTCAAAGCCTCCCGAGCCGGGCGCCTTTTTCATCCATTCCCTGACATGCTGAATGATGGATGACAAGCGCCCCCTATCGAGTGTCGTTTTGGGCTGCTCATCGCATTTCCTGTGCTGCCGGCAGACCTGCCTCCCGAATCTTCCGCTCATACTCTTTCAAGGACGGGTCGTTGAGCAGCCGAAACCGCCGATACAGGCGAGGGCTGCAGATCATGATGATGCGTGGCAATTTTTCCCTCACGGGAACATGTGGTTCCTTTTTCAGATCCTCGCCCAATACACGCAGCTGATCATTGGTCCATCGAACCGATTTTCCGTCTTGATGGAGCGAGGCGTCATACCGGCATACCAGGGTCGTCGAGATCGTCTGCAGCAGAAGCATCCATCCCCAGTCTCCGCTGCGCATGCGCGCAGGCCGTCGTTCGTTTTTCATGTACCAGCCGATGAATTCGAGCCGTTCTCTATAGGTATGGCTGCGGATCAGTGAGCCGGGTCTCTGAAGATAGAAGTAAAGCGCCGTTTCCGTTCCGTAAACGACAGGCTGTTTCCACCCTCCGACCAGCCGCAGGTTGTACAGCGTGTCCTGCTGGGGCAAGACCTCCGGCGGGAAACGGAGCTTCTCCGCGTCCCGGCGGCGGATCAGCCTTGCCCAAATCATATGCCGGGCAAAATAAGAGCCGAAAAACCCCCTTGCGGTCATCCTCCGGTACTGTGGGGCCAGGTCGAGATCGACGGCGATCTCTTCCCCCGGATCAACCTTTTGGGCTTGACATACCACCATGTCCGCTGCGTTTTTCTCCATGCAGTCCAGCAGGGACTCAAAATAGCGCGGATGGACCCAGTCGTCAGCGTCAACAAATGCGACGTAGTCCCCCGAAGCAGCCTCCAGGCCGCTGTTTCTGGCCCCCGGAAGGCCGCGGTTTTCCTGATCGATCACGACGATCCGCGAATCCCGGCCTTCCCATTTCCGCAGGATCTCCGGGCAGCAGTCGGTTGACCCGTCGTTTACGCAGATGACCTCCAGCTCCCCGTACGTGTTTGATAAAATCGAGCGCAGGCAGGTCTCCAGATATGCTCCAACATTGTAGACAGGAATGATCACTGATATCATGTGTTTTCCTCTCTCTTCCCAACCGAAAAACAAGCACCCACAGTCGTGAGTGCTTGTATCGTACAGTTTAGCGCTTCGAGAACTGAGGAGCGCGGCGGGCGGCCTTGAGACCGTACTTCTTACGCTCTTTCATGCGAGGATCGCGGGTCAGGAGACCGGCGGTCTTCAGGATGGCGCGGTAGCTCTCATCGACCAGCAGCAGAGCGCGGGCGATGCCGTGGCGGATGGCGCCGGCCTGGCCGGAGACGCCGCCGCCCTTGACGGTGGCTTCGATGTCGACCTTACCCAGGGTAGAGGTCGCCACCAGAGGCTGACGAACGATGAGCTTCAGGGTCTCGAGACCGAAGTAATCGTCGATATCACGGCCGTTGACGGTGATGACGCCGGTGCCGTTGGGGATCAGATGCACGCGGGCCACGGAGGACTTCCGGCGGCCGGTTCCGTACATATAGGGCTTCTTGGTCTTGTAGGTTGCCATATTCTTTCCCTCCTATTAGCGATCCCAGACTTCGGGCTTCTGGGCGGCGTGGTCGTGCTCGGCGCCGGCGAAGATGCGCAGACGCTTCAGCTGCCACTGGGCGATGGTGTTCTTCTGCAGCATGCCGCGGACAGCCAGACGCATGGCCAGCTCAGGCTTTCTCTGCATGAGGGTCTTGTACTGGGTCTCCTTCAGGCCGCCGGGATAACCGGAGTGGGTACGGTAGTACTTCTGCTCCAGCTTCTTGCCGGTGAGGACGGCGTCCTTGGCGTTGATGATGATGACGTAGTCGCCGCAGTCAACGTGGGGGGTGTAGTCGGTGCGCAGCTTGCCGCGCAGCAGATCGGCCGCGAGAGCGGCGGTCTTGCCCATGGGCTTGCCGGCTGCGTCAAGGATGTACCATTTACGGTCAACCTTCTCCTTGGTGAGCATGGTAGTGGACATGTTTTGTGCCTCCAATATCGAATCAAAAAGTTTTGACAATTCATGCGCGGCTTGGTATTCTTGTCCCAAGCGCGCTCCCCTTTTATATCACAAGCTTTTTCCCCTGTCAACGACTTTTTTGCAAAAAATCAATTCTGATTTTCAATGCTATCAAATTCTCTTAAATCCTCTTAAATTCTCCCGATTTCTTAATTCCGTTTTTTCTTTTTGGAGGCTCTATGGACAAGGTCAAAATTCTCAACGAGTTCACCGGCACGGTGCGCCGGGCGGTGGACGATTACAATATGATCCAGGCCGGGGACAAGGTGGCCGTGGGCGTCTCCGGCGGGAAGGACAGCATGCTGCTGCTGGTGGCGCTGAACCACCTGAAGCGCTTCTACCCCAAGCCCTTCGAGCTGGAGGCCATCACCATCGAGCTGGGCTTTGAGGGCATGGATTTCACGCCGGTAAAGGAGATGTGCGCTGAGCTGGGGATCCCCTACACCTGCCTGAAAACCGACATCAAAGAGGTGGTCTTCGACGTGCGGCAGGAGTCGAACCCCTGCTCCCTCTGCGCCAAGATGCGCCGGGGCGCGCTGAATAACACCATCACCGAGCACGGCGTCACAAAGCTGGCGCTGGGGCACCACTTTGACGACGCGGTGGAGACCTTTATGATGTCGCTGCTCTTCGAGGGGCGGCTCAGCTGCTTCCGCCCGGTGACCTATCTGGACCGCAGCGGCGTCACCCAGATCCGCCCCCTGGTCTATGCCGGGGAGCAGAAGATCGCCAATGTGGCCGCGGCGCTGGAGCTGCCCATCGTGGAAAACCCCTGCCCCCAGGACAAGGCCAGCAAGCGCTATGAGATCAAGAAGCTGCTGCAGGAGATGTGCCAAAGCTACCCGGACATGAAGAGCAAGGTATTTGGTGCCCTCCAGAGATTTCCCCTGGACGGCTGGCAGCCGGCAGAAAACTGGAGGCTTGCCCGGAAGGATTAGCCGTTTTTTTCGGGACGCGATTCCGTGCGCGGGAAGGCTCTGCACAAGGGGCTTTCTCGCGCCTTTTCGCGGGAAGGCCCAGTGTTGACATTTTCCGAAAAATATGAAATAATTTCCCGGAACGAAAAGGAGTGGCTTCACATGGAACTCAACTGGATGGGTCGGTACCGGGAACTGGTGCGCGACCTGGTATATTATTCCAACTCCTCCAACCGGAACCTCTTCACCGTCAATCGCAACCGGGGAGACGAGGAGCTGAGCATGCATGAATATCAGATCCTGGAATACATCTGCGAGTTTGAAAACGACAAGCGGATCATGGCGGACATCTCCCGGGACACCGGAATTGCCCAGAGCATCATCACCAAGGCCACCAAGAAGCTGATCGCCCTCGGCCTGGTGGAACGGTACCGCCTGGGCTCCAACCGCAAGAGCATCATCCTCCGGCCCACCCAGGCCGGGAAGGATCGCTACACGGCCATTGCCTCGGAGGCGGTGGCGCCCGCCTTCCTGGGATTTTTCCGTGCGTTGGAGAGCTTCAGCCAGGAGGATCTGGCCCGCTTCGGCGCGGCCATGCGCCTGCTGGGCTCGGACTGGGCCCAGGTCGGGCAGGATCCGGAGCCTCTTCCGGAGCTGACCAAGATCGAGGACTGACGCGCCGTGGGATTTGCGGCGCAGCGCGGTCAAAGCACAAGGACTTCCCGCTCTTCGGAGCAGGAAGTCATTTTTTGTTCACAATTGCCAAAGAATCAATTATTCTTTCGTGAGAAACAATAATTGATTCTTCTTTATTGAAGTGCTATCATAAAGATGCAGGAAAAACCCGGACAATTTTTGAAAGAAAGAGAGGAAAGAGCCATGAAAAAAAGCAGCAAGATTCTCCTTTGCGTCTCCTTGATCCTCTGCCTTCTCAGCGGCATTTTCGCCTCGGCCTTCATGACCGACTTCGGTGCTGTGGACGTGGAGGACATCCGCATCGTCGTGGATGACGGCAAGTACATCAACGCCCAGATCTACATCCCCGAAAAAGCGAGCCCGGAAAACAAGCTCCCCCTCATCGTTGTCCAGCACGGCAGCTACAACAACTTTGACCACCAGGATCAGAACATGATCGAGCTGGCCCGCCGCGGCTTCGTGGTCATCTCCAGCGACGCCTACAACCACGGCAACTCCTATGTCATTGACGGCGGCACCCAGTTCACCAACATGATCCACCTGGTGGACTACGCCTGCAACAGCTACACCTTCATCGACCAAGAGAAGGTGGGCGTCACCGGCCACTCCATGGGCGCGGCCATCGCCAGCGAGACGGTGCGCCACTACTTCGAGCAGGAGGCCACCGGCGCCGGCCCCAACCGGATCCAGGCGATCATGGACGTGGGCTACGATCCCCAGTACACCCCCTATGAGTTTGAGGGCGTGGCCGAGCCGGTGAACCCGGCCATTCACTGGGGCGTGATCGCCGCCAAGTACGACGAATGGTTCTTCAAGGATGAGAACGGCGACCCCCGCGGCTATCTGCAGAATCCCAACGCGGTCATGTTCGTCAATCAGCTGGACGGCGTGGACGTGACCGAGGTGGAAAACCACAAGATCTACAAGGGCACCATTGACGGCGAGGAGTATGTCCGCGTCATCAATCAGAACACCGAGATCCACCCCTTGAACCATTTCTCCAAGAACTCCTGCGCCGATATGATCACCTTCTTCTATGAGGTCTTCGGCGTTCCCTCCGGCTACGAGCGGATCGATCCCTACGACCAGATCTGGCAGTGGAAGGAGATCTTCAACTGCGTGGGCCTGATCGGCATCTTCCTGTTCCTCTTCCCCTTTGCCGACATGCTCCTGTGCGGCACCAAGTTCTTTGCCGAGCTGAAGCAGGCCGAGCCCGCCCCCGCGCCCCGGCTCTCCGACGGCAAGAAGAAGGCCGGCTACTGGATCACCTACCTGCTCAACACCATCCTGCCGGCGCTGCTGGTGGTGCCCATCGCCTTTAAGCTGATCGGCAAGGAGTCCTTCGTTCCCTCCACGGCCAGCAAGTGGTTCGGCGAGCCCAACACCAATGAGCTGGCCGCCTGGACCCTGGTGGTTGGCGTGGTGCTGCTGGCGGTGTTCCTGATCTCCCATGCCATCACCAAGAACAAGGGCGAAAAGGGCGTTCCCGCCTGCTGGGGCGTCAGCACCAGCTTGCGCCTGCTGTGGAAGAGCTTCCTTCTGGCTCTGGCCACGGTGACCGCGGCCTATGTGATCCTGTTCTTCACGGATCTGGTCTTCAACGTGGACTTCCGCATCTGGGTCATCGACATGCGCGTGTTCGACAAGGTCAAGCTGCCCTTCGCGCTGGCCTACTTCCCCGCCTGGGCTGTGTTCTACCTGGTCAACTCCCTGCTGGTCAACGGCGGGAACCGGGTGGAGGGTCGGCCCGAGTGGCTCACCCTGCTGCTCAGCTGCATCGGCAACATTGCCGGCATCGTCGTGCTGATCTTCATCCAGTACCGCGGCCTGATCGCCAACGGCACCTTCGCCTTCAACTCCATGCGCATCGTGAACCTCTTCCCCCTGGTCTTCCTCATCCCCATCGGCACCCTGGTGTCCCGCAAGTTCTTCAAGGAGACGGGCCGGATCTACGTGGGCTCCTTCGTCATCGCCATGCTCTACTGCCTGATGACGGTGGCCAACACCATGGTCAACGGCACCATCCTCTACTGATCCCCGGAAAAGCAAGAGAATAATATCCTATTGAACAAGGCCGTCGGCACTGCCGACGGCCTTGTTCCTGTCCGGATGCGGCTGGGAGGGATTCTGTTTGCAATCGGCACAAAAATACAGTATACTGAATCTGATATAGAACCAGAAACAATCGGGCACGCTGTTTTTCCGAGGTGCCTAAACCCGCGGGATCGGAGAGATCGCCATGATGGACTGTTCCTGTCAAACCAAATACCCTCTGGTGCTGATCCATGGGGCAGGGTTCCGGGATCTGAAGTGGCCAGTCTACTGGGGAAGGATCCCGGCGGCGCTGGAGGCGCGAGGCGCGGTGATCCGCTACGGCCTGCAGGACTGCTGGGCCAGCACGGAGACCAACGCCGCCGAGATCGTCCGGCGGATCGACGAGATTCTGGCGGAGACCGGGGCGGAGAAGGTGAATCTCATCGCCCATTCCAAGGGCGGGCTGGAGGCCCGGATGGCTGCCTCCTCCCTGGGCGCAGGGGACAGAATCGCCAGCATCACCACCGTCGCCACGCCCCACCGGGGCTCCAAAACGGTGGATCTGCTGTTCAAAATGCCCCGTGGCCTGTTCAACCTGGCCGCCTTCGCCGTGAACAACTGGATCCGGGTGGTAGGGGACAAAAAGCCGGACTTCCTGGCGGTCTGCCAAGGCTTTACCACCCAGGCTGCGGAGCGCTTCAACCGGGAGAATCCGGACGTACCGGGGATCTTTTACCAGAGCTATGCCTGCGTGATGGGGCATCCCTTTTCCGATCTCAAGCTCTCCACGGCAAATTTCGTGGTGAAGCGGCTGGAAGGGGAGAACGACGGGCTGGTAACAGTGGAATCCGCCTCCTGGGGCGCGAATTGCCGCGTGCTGCGGTCCAATGGCTTTCGCGGGATCTCCCACCTGGATGCCATTGACCTGCGGCGCGCTCCCCTCTCCCGTAAAGAGGGCCAGGGCGTTTCGGACATTTGCGATGTGTATATTCAGATTGTGGAGGCGCTAAAGCGGCGTGGGCTGTAAATGCTGGCATCTTCCAGAAAACTGGCGGCTCACGAAAGAGAAATCATATGGATTAAAAATGCAGAGCGGTCGGATGACCGCTCTGCTCAATGTGTAGACAAACCCCAAAGTATGTCATCCTGAGCGAGCGCCAGCGAGTCGAAGGATCTAAAAAAACTCGTATCTCCAGGACTTTAGATCTTTCGACTTCGGCTTCGCCTCCGCTCAAGATGACAGAAAACCGACTTTGTCTACAGTCTGAGCAGAGCGGTCGGATGACCGCTCTGCCGGGTGAGATCAGCCGCGAATGCTGCTGACAAGCTCCCGCATTGCATAAACGTCCTTGACGGACTGCGCCTGATCGATGATGCGCTGCTGCTCCTGCTGACTCAGAGCGTAAAACCTGTCTCTGGCCGGTTCGTTCCGATCCAGCTCTGCCAGGAAATTCTCAGGGGCGCCGGGAACATACCTCATCACAATCACCTCGCAGATAGCCTGCCCAAAAAAGCGCAAATCATCCGCTCCATGAAATAAGACGGGCGGCTGATAGCCGCCCCTACGAAAATTCCCCCGGAAGCGCTGCTTCCGGGGGAATTTCGGTTATAGCCGGATCACGCGCCGTTACCGCAGTAAATCCATTGACCGTAGGCATTCCTGCCAAAGTACCATTCCGTATTTTTGTACATGGAATTGGCATTCCAACTCCCGGTTCCCTTCTCGTCTGTCCGGAAGTCGGCCAGAAGGACAATGACCTGGTCGTAGCCTGAAGACACCGCCAAATCCTCTCGGAGCAGATTGCTGACATTCTCGTCATATGCGATGCTTAGCAGGGTAAAGGCAGGGTACTCCTCCCGGAAGTACTCCTGCAGCTTCTCCACAGCGGCCTCTACCTCTGTCTGGCTGTAGATCGAATCCTCAGACATATTGATCGTCACGCTCATCGTTCTTCCTTGACGGGCGCCAAAGGTGACCAAGCCAAGGAGAGTAGCTGTCATAGAAACCAGCATGATCGCCGCCAGTACGATTCCGACAATCTTCCAAATGCGCCGCGCACGGCGGTTCTGGATCGCCAGTTGCTCGTTTAGGCGCGCCAGCTGCTCCGCGATTTCATTTCTCTCCTGCTCAGGCGGCAGATCCGCTCCCAGCAGAGTATTCACAGGCGTATCCAGCACCTCGGAGATCCTTTGGAGCATTTCCGCGTCCGGAACCGAAAGATTCTTTTCCCATTTTGATACTGTTTGCCTTACCACATGAAGTTGGATTGCCAGGCTCTCCTGGGTAATCCCCTTCTCTTTCCGTATTTGTTTCAACTTGTCTCCCAGCATAGGCGAGCACCTCCTTGATTTGTCACCTTTATATAACCCGAAACTGCCCATTGCCGCAAGCAACGCAAATTAACACGGACGGAAAATTAGGAAATTCCCGCGGCGCCCTTTCGGGAACCGCGGGAATGGAATGGAGCGAGTTTTGACGTCAGGCTTCGCCGCGCTCGCGGAGAGCGTCCTTGCGGCTCAGGTCGATGCCGCGGGGGCCGATGTTCACGACCTTGACCCAGGTCATGTCGCCCACCTTGAGAACGTCTTCCACCTTCTCGGTGCGCTTGAACTCCAGGTCCTTGATCTTCACAAGGCCGTCCTTGCCCGGGGCCAGCTCCACCCAGGCGCCGAAGTCGCTGCGGATGTTGGAGACCTTGCCGTAGTACAGGGCGCCCACTTCCGGCTCGAAGCAGATGTCCTCAATGGTCTTGCGGGCGGCGCGGCAGGCTTCGATATCGCTGGAGGCGATGAAGATGGAGCCGTCGTCGTTGATGTCGATCTTGCAGCCGGTGTCGGCGGTGATCTTCTGGATCACCTTGCCGCCGGAGCCGATGACCTCGCGGATCTTGTCGGGGTTGATCTTCATCTGGATCATCTTGGGCGCGGTCTTGGCCAGCTCCTTGCGAGGCTCGGCAATGGCCTTGAGCAGGATGGCGTCCAGGATCTGGAAGCGAGCCTCCTTGGTGATGGCGAAGGCTTCCTTCACGATCTCGTGCTTCAGACCGTCGTTCTTCAGGTCCATCTGGATGGCGGTGATACCGGCCTTGGTGCCGGCCACCTTGAAGTCCATCTCGCCGTGGAAGTCTTCCACGCCCTGGATGTCGATGAAGGTGGTGAAGTCATCGCCGTCCTGAATGAGGCCGCAGGAGATGCCGGCCACAGGGGCCTTGATGGGCACGCCAGCGTCCATGAGAGCCAGGGTCGTGCCGCAGATGGAGCCCTGGGAGGTGGAGCCGTTGGAGGAGAGAACCTCGGAGACCACGCGGATGGCGTAGGGGAAGTCCTCCACATCGGGGATGACGCTCTCGAGAGCCTTCTCCACCAGGGCGCCGTGACCGTACTCGCGGCGGCCGGTGCTGCGCTGGGCGCGAGCCTCGCCCACGGAGTAGGAGGGCATGTTGTAGTGGTGCATGAAGCGCTTCTCAGTCTCTTCCCAGATGGTGTCCAGCTTCTGCGCGTCGCTCAGGGTGGCCAGGGTAGCGATGGAGAGCACCTGGGTCTGTCCGCGGGTGAAGAGGCCGGAGCCGTGCACCACGGGGATGACGCCCACTTCGGCGGCCAGGGGACGGATCTCGTTCATCTGGCGGCCGTCCACGCGCTTGCCGGCCAGCAGCCACTTCTTGACGACCTTCTTCTGCAGCTTGTACAGGATCTCGTCCATATACTGCATCATGTCGGGATGCTCTTCGCCGTACTTCTCCTGAACCATGGTGATCCAGTCGTTGACGCGGCTCTCGCGGACGTTCTTGTCGTCGGTGTCCATGCAGTACTCCATGGACTCGAACTCATTGGCGACCAGCTTCTCGAAGAGCGCGTCGTCAAAGGAGGCGTGCTCATACTCGAACTTGGGCTTGCCGATCTCCTCCACCATCTTGTCGATCAGGTCAAGGACGGGCTGCAGGTGCTCGTGGGCCTGCACGATGCCCTCGTACATGACCTCGTCGGGAACCTGGTCGGCCTCGGACTCGATCATGACGATCTTCTTGTGGGTGGCGGCGATGGTGGTGGTCATGCGGTTGGTGGCCTTCTCCTCATGGGTGGGGTTGAAGAGGAACTTCTTGCCGTCCCAGCCCAGAACAATGCCGGCGATGGGGCCGTTGAAGGGCACGTCAGAGATGGAGACCGCGGCGGAGGCGCCGATCATGGCGGTGATCTCGGGGCTGCAGTCCCGATCCACGCTCAAAACCTCGCAGGCGATGACAACGTCATTGCGCAGGTCGGAGGGGAAGAGGGGGCGCATGGGCCGGTCGATGAGGCGGGAAGCCAGCACGGCGGGCAGGCTGGGCTTGCCCTCACGGCGCATGAAGCTGCCGGGGATGCGGCCCACGGCGTAGAGCTTCTCGTTGAAGTCCACGGCGAGGGGGAAGTAGTCGATGCCGTCCTTGGGACGGGCGGAGGCGGTGCAGGTCACCAGCACGGTGGTCTCGCCGTAGCGAACCAGAACGGCGGCGTTGCAGAGCTCGGCCATCTTGCCCACTTCCATGGACAGGGGCCGGCCCTCGTACATCATTTCATACTTGCGGTAGTTGGGAAACTGTTTGTTGGTGATGATCATTTCAAATCTCCTTTTCAACTTAGGCTCCCCCCTCCGGGGGAGCTGGCGCGAAGCGCCTGAGGGGGTGTCGGTTTCACTTTGGGCTTTCTTCGGCTCCCCTGCCTTAGGGGAGCTGGCGCGAAGCGCCTGAGGGGTATTCCTTTTCATCTTTGGCCCCCTTGTCGAAAGGGGGCTGTCAGCCCTTAGGCTGGCTGGGGGATGTTCTTTTTTCTTCCTTCCCACAGATCCGCACTTGGAGCAAGACGCGGCTCGCGTGTCCTCCTCCAAATACGAGTCTGCGGGAGCGTGGGCGGATCGCGGGGCAAGCGAAGGGACTTCCCGATCGGGCGCCGCCGGGCGGCCGTTCGCAGAAAAACGCAGGGGACAGTATTCAATTGTCCCCTGCGTTCAAAACCTTCATAACCTTCAGATGCAAAACACCGGCAATTACTTGCGGATGTTCAGCTTGGCGATGATCGCGCGGTAACGCTCGATGTCCTTCTTCGCCAGATAGTCCAGCATGCGGCGGCGCTTGCCGACCAGCTGGTACATGCCCAGACGGCTGTGGTCGTCGTTGGGATGCTGCTTGAGGTGCTCCGTCAACTCACGGATACGCTCGGTCCAGATGGCAACCTGAACCTCGGGAGAACCGGTGTCGTTCTCGTGGGTGGCGTTGGCGGTGATGACGTTGGTTTTCTTTTCCTTGGTGATCATGGTGGTAACCCCTTTCTTTATTTGCTATACCCATCGTCTAAGCTGCGGGTGGAAAGGACACCGCGTCGGCGGCTTGCCCCACAGCATGGATCGCGGGCGCATTCCTGCGTATATTAACACTCCCCCGCCGATTCGTCAAGGGGAAAAACGCATTTGCAGACAGTTTTTATGTCCTTCCGGCTCAATCCCGGCCGTCCCAGCGGAACGCGGAAAGGCGCGTGTTGGTCAGCACGGCGCTGTTGACGAGCTTCCCGTCCCGCTCGATGCTGTAGAAGTCCAGATAGCCCCAGACGGTGATCGTTTCCCCCTCCGCGGGGAAGTCCGCCGGAGGCGCTCCGTTCCCGGGGAAGCGCAGCTCCAGGTTTTCCACGCAGCCGTCCTCGTCCCGGACGCCCACGTAATAGAAGGTCTTGCCGTGATCCTGCACCACGGAAAACTCGCCGCTCAGCCGCAGGCTCATGCCGCGATAGCCCGTGGGATCGACGTTGTAGTGCTCGATCTCCCGGTAGGCCTCCTCCGGCTGGCAGATCGCCAGATCCCAGTCAAAGGTCTCCGGCTCCTCCACCGGCTCCGCCGGATCGCCCTGGGGGATCCCGCCCCGGGTCAGCTCCTCCTGTCCGGGTGTTTCCTCCTCCGGTTCCTCCGCCCCGTCGCCGCAGGCGGCGAGACTCAGCAGCAGCAAAAGCGCAAAAAGCAGCGCGAAAAGCTTTTTCATGGTCATTCCCTCCTTTGCAGAGCAACACAAGGGTACAAAAAAACCGTGCGTTTGTCAAGAAAAAAGCGGCGGGAGGGGCAAGCCCCTCCCCTGCGGTGTATTCTCAAATCCGCGGGCGGCCGAAGGCCTCCCCTGCGGTCCCGTCTCTCTCGTTCTCTCAAAACTCAAAACTGTTTACCCGCGGGCGCGCATGACGGCCTTCATGCGAAGGCTGTGATCCAGAATGCTCTTGCGTAGGCGCAGGCTCTTGGGCGTGACCTCCAGCAGCTCGTCGTCCGCCAAAAACTCCAGGCACTGTTCCAGGCTCATCTGCTTGGCGGGCACCAGGCGCAGGGCCTC
>JAEEGI010021725.1_pt1 | contig 12730 bp, 9 predicted proteins | sample 8958751 | NCBI WGS metagenome assembly JAEEGI01 (sample SAMN16246545, study PRJNA631951) | gut metagenome | biome: gut microbiome; feature: rumen; material: KS-attached | host: Bos | place: Iran: Karaj | collected 2018-10 | reverse complement strand
CGTCCGTCCGCCGATCAGCGTGAAATTCCGCTTCTGCGTATCGATCAGATAGGCTTCCAGGCCGCTGACCTTCAAAACATTCTGCTTCGGTCTCAGGGGGGCGGGGGAGAGCTCCGGTATGGCTTTGATATGCTCCGGGGTCGTACCGCAGCAGCCACCGGCAATGTTCAGGAGTCCGTCCATCCGGGCCATTTGCTCAGCCATTTGCTCCGGCGTCTGGTCGTAGCCGCCCATCTCGTTGGGCAGGCCGGCGTTGGGATAGCAGATGACAGGCACGTCACTGAAGGAGGCGATGTCTTTGACAAGCGGCAGGAGCCCGTCGGCCCCGAGCGAACAATTGACACCAAAAGCCGTGAGCGGATAGTGCCGCACAGCGGTATAGAACGCCTCCAGCGTCTGCCCGGTCAGCGTTCTCCCGCTCTTGTCCCCCACGCTGACCGACACCATGACGGGGAAGGGCTCCCTGTCGTTCCGGGCGGTTTTATTATTGTCATTTCGAGCGGAGCCGCAGGCGGAGTCGAGAAATCTCGTTTCCACCGCGTACAACGCCGCCTTGACATTCAGCGCGTCAAATGCCGTTTCGATGAGCAGCAGGTCCACACCGCCCTCGATGAGGGCCTCGACCTGCTCGCGGTAGCTGGCCGCCATCTCGTCAAAACTGTACGGCCGTTCCGCCGGCATGGCGATGTCCGGCGCCAGCGTTAGGGACTTGGAAGTCGGGCCGATGCTGCCGGCCACCCAGACCTTCCGGGGCGCGCCGGCTCCGGCTTGCCCGTCTTGTTTTTTTCCGTCATGCCCGTCATGCCCGGGCATCTGCATCGCCCTGTCAGCGCATTCTCTTGCGATTCGTGCCCCTGCGAGGGCCATCTCGCGGGCGTGGCTTTCCAGCCCATATTCCTTCTGGGAAATGCGGTTCGCGCTGAATGTATTGGTCTCGATGATATCGGCCCCGGCTGCGATGTAGGCCTCGTGCACGGCCGCGATGACATCCGGCCGCGTCAGGTTCAGGCACTCGTTGTTGCCCTTCAGGGGGACGGCCGTATCCAAGAATACACCCCGCCGGAAATCCTCTTCCGACAAGCCGTAACCCTGGATTTGGGTGCCCATGGCTCCGTCCAGCTTCAGCACACCTTCTTTCAGCGCATCCGTCAGGTCCACACTACCACCTTTAACCTTTTTTTCACTCATTTCCGACAAAGATATAAACAATCTGCTTCACATCAAAGCAAACAAAAATGCCTGGTAATCGATACCAGGCATTCATCCGTGAAGGGCGACAGCAGCCTATTCGAGGTTATCCTCCCTGGGTTTCTCGCTCTTGGGCGCGCGGTGGAAATAGTAGGTCGCGCGCTCGCTGGCGCCATAGCCTCCAACGCCGATGGCCGCTTCCGGCTGCCTGAGCACCATGTTGTTTCCGTTCAGTTCAACGTCATAGATGCCGAGCAGGACGATGGCCTTGCCGTTATCACCTTTGTCAAGCCCCTTCGTGAATTCGATTCTTTGGTTCGCTTCGCTGTAGGAGAATCTCTCCGAGTCGGGCCATTCCAAGTTGAACCAGAGGGTGGCGAGGTGCGAGGTGTCGAGGTTGAGTCTGCAGTACTCGCCGGAGAAGTCCGTCGTGGAAGTGTGCGATGTGGTTTTACCGTTGATGGTAACGGATGCGTCCACCACGAGTTTGTCCACTACCCAGAAGCCATAGATCGTTCCGCTGAAATCCTTGTCCGGGTCCAGCGTCTCGCAGGATGTGAGGGCGAAAGCCGCACAAAGGGCGAGAAGGGCAATGCTGATGATTCTTTTCATTTTGTATAGGTTTTATGCTGTATCTCAAATAAAATACACGGCAAAGTTACTTATTTTTCTGCACAAACCTTGCCAAAGGTTCCTTTTTCACAAGAAAGGGGATGACTTCCATGTATCTGAAGTCATCCTGTCTGCCTTTTCCCGCAACCCGAAATTCGCGGATTGTGTCGATATACCACAGATGCTGCTGAAAGGTGCATCGCACCCCTAAGCCAGCCAAAAATGTCGGGCGTAGGGGCCCAGTGCGCCATTTCGGCAGGTAGGGAAGGGATGTCGCCTCTACGCGATTTTCGGGTTGGGCGGAGGATCGGGATGGCCGGGCGAGGTGGCGAGTTTGCCAGCCGAAATGGCAGGTATTGCGGGCGGGTTCGCGGGTTGCGGAGTGGAGTTTTGCAGATGAGCCGAGAAATAATTATATTTGCGTGGTTAATGTAGTTTAGTAGTACGAACAGAAGAATGACAGTCAAGAAATTGCTGCTCGGGGATGAAGCGCTTGCGCTGGGAGCCCTGCATGCCGGCCTCTCCGGCGTGTACGCCTATCCCGGAACGCCTTCCACCGAAATCACGGAATTTATTCAGGGCGATGCCCTTGCGCGGGAGCGCGGGGTGCGGAGCCGTTGGTGTACGAACGAGAAAACGGCAATGGAGGCGGCCCTGGGCATGTCCTATGCGGGCAAGCGTGCACTTGTGTGCATGAAGCATGTGGGCATGAACGTCTGTGCCGATGCCTTCGTCAATGCCGGCATCACCGGCGTAAAAGGCGGCCTTGTGGTGGTCGCGGCCGATGATCCGTCCATGCACTCCTCCCAGAACGAACAGGATTCCCGCTTCTACGGCAAGTTCGCGATGATTCCCATCCTGGAACCTTCCGACCAGCAGGAATGCTACGACATGATGGCCGATGCCTTCCGCCTGTCGGAAGAAGTCCGGCTTCCGGTACTCGTACGCATGGTCACCCGGCTGGCGCATTCCCGCGCCGCCGTGGCGGTAGGGGAACCCGGGCCCCAGAATGCATTGGCACCGGATTCGGAGCGGACCCGCTGGGTCCTTCTGCCGGGCAATGCCAAGCAGCAGTATGCCGCCCTCGTCGCGAAGCAGCCGGACCTGCTCTTGCGTTCCCAGGAATCCACTTACAACAACCTGGAATTCCTTGGTGCGTCCCTGGGCGTCATCGCCTGCGGTATCGCTCATAATTATGTGCGCGAGGCACTCCCCGAGAACGTCTCTGTACTGAAAGTTTCGCAATATCCGCTTCCGGAAAGCCTGGTCCGGGAACTGGCTGCCGATACGGAAAGCATCCTCGTCGTTGAGGATGGTCAGCCCTTCGTGGAGGAGCAGGTCCGTGGATTGCTCGGACCGGATTATCCGGTGGACGGGCGCCTGAACGGCCATCTGCCGCGGACCGGCGAACTCACGCCGGATGTCGTCGCAAAGGCGATGGGCTGCCCTGACGGAACGGTCCTTCCTTCTGCCAGAAACCTCGCCCCGCGTCCTCCGCAGCTTTGCCAGGGATGCGGTCACCGGGATGTCTATAAAGCGCTGAATGAAGTGCTTGCGGACTATCCGGACGCCCGTGTCTTCGGTGACATCGGCTGTTATACCCTGGGTGCCCTGCCGCCTTTCCGGGCCATCGACACCTGTGTGGACATGGGCGCTTCCATCACGATGGCGAAAGGCGCTGCGGATGCGGGCGTTCATCCCGCCATCGCGGTGATCGGCGACTCAACCTTCACCCATTCCGGCATGACCAGCCTCCTGGATGCGGTCAATGACAACGCCGCCATTACCGTCATCCTTTCCGACAACCTGACCACGGCGATGACCGGCGGCCAGGATTCCGCAGGTACGCACAAGTTCGAGGCCATCTGCCTCGCCCTGGGCGTGGAACGGGAACATCTGCATGTGGTCGTGCCCCTTCCGAAGAATATGGAGGAAATCACCCGCATCATCCGGGAGGAGATGGAATACAAGGGTGTTTCCGTGATTATCCCCCAGCGGGAATGCATGCAGACCCTGGCCCGGAAGAACCGTCAAAAGAGAGCGCAATGAAGACAGATATCAAACTTGCCGGCGTGGGCGGACAGGGAATCCTGTCCATCGCCACGGTTATCGGAGAGGCGGCGACGGCCGCCGGCCTGCACCTCAAGCAGGCGGAAGTCCACGGAATGAGCCAGCGGGGCGGGGACGTGCAGAGTGACCTCCGTCTCTCGGACGGACCCATCCACAGCGACCTGATCCCCCTGGGCGGGGCGGACCTCATCCTGTCGATGGAGCCGATGGAAGCGCTTCGCTATCTGCCGTATCTGGGTCCGGAGGGGGCCGTCGTGACCTCCTCCCGGCCTTTCGTGAATATCCCCAATTATCCCGATGAACTTGCCCTGCAGGAGGAGTTGACCGCCCTTCCCCGGGTGACGGAGATGGACATCGACGAGGTCGCGAAAAAGCTCCAGGCCCCCCGGAGTGCCAATATGGTGCTTCTCGGAATGGCGGCCCGGCACCTGACGATCGTCAGCCCGGACCAGCTCCGGACAGCCATCCGGACCGTGTTCGGCCGCAAGGGTGAAAAAGTCGTGGAAGACAACCTCAAAGCATTCGACGCCGGCTATGAAGGTCTTCAGTGAAGCTTTGGTCGAGGAAGCGCGGGTCGCCTCCCGCGTCGCGGACCTTTCGCAGGCTACCATCGGCGAAGTTCTGCTCGTCGCCCAGTATCTGGAAAGGAAGACGGGTATTCCGTTCATCCGCATGGACCAGGGTTCGCCGGGCCTGCCGCCGAACCGCTATGGCGTAGAAGCGGAGAAAGAAGCCCTGGAACGGGGCGTCGGTTCCCAGTATCCTCCTGCGGACGGCATTCCCGAATTGAAAAAAGCGGCATCCCGTTTTATCAAGGCGTTCATCGACGTGGACATCGACCCTGCCGGCTGCATTCCGACGACGGGATCCGTGGCCGGTTCCTTCGGTGCCTTCATCGCCTGCACGCAGCGCATTCCCGGGAAGGACAAAGTCCTGTTCATCGATCCGGGTTTCCCCATTCAGAAATCCCAGCTTCGCGTGCTCGGCATCTCCTGGAAGGAGTTTGACATCTATCCGTACCGCGGGGAAGGGCTGCGTGCGAAACTGGAAGAGGAGCTCGCCGCCGGTGACGTGGCCGCCATCGTGTACTCCAATCCCAACAACCCTGCCTGGATCTGCCTGGAAGAGAGTGAATTGCAGGTCATCGGCGAGCTGGCGACGAAATACGACGCCATCGTCATGGAGGACCTGGCCTACTTCTGCATGGATTACCGCCGGGAACTTGGACATCCTTTCCAACCCCCTTATGTGCCCACCGTGGCGCATTATACGGACAATTACATCCTGATGCTGTCCTCGTCCAAGATCTTCAGTTACGCGGGACAGCGGATGGCGCTCGTTGGCATCGGTGACAAACTGTTCGCCCGGCAATATCCCGCTTTGGCGGAACGGTATCACGACGCCGGTGTCTTCGGACAGACGCTGACGGCCTCCATCCTGTATATGATCACGAGCGGCTGCACGGCATCCACCCAGTACGCCTATGCGCGGATGCTGGATCTTTCGGCCGACGGGGTGATCGATTTCGTGGAAGACACCCGGGAGTACGAACGCCGGGCGGCACGGATGAAGGAGATCTTCTGCCGGAACGGTTTCCGCGTCGTCTATGACCGCGATGTGACGTTGCCCGTGGGTGACGGCTTTTTCTTCACCCTCGGCTACGGAAACCTGACGGGTGGCGAGTTGCTCCGGGAACTGTTGTATTACGGAGTCAGCTGTATCTCCCTGTCCACCACCGGAAGCCTGCAGAATGGCGTCCGGGGCTGCACGAGCCGGATGCGGGACGAGTTGTATCCCGTCCTGGAAGAGCGGATGAAGGCTTTCCGCGCGGACCATCCCTGAATGAACGAAACGAACTGACAAGATATGATCTGGAACCCCAACAAAGAATGCATGAGCCGCGACGAGATGTCCGCGCTCCAGGGTAAGCGCCTGCACAAGATCGTGCAGTACGTGTACCACAACGTCCCTTTCTACCGCCACAAGCTGCAGGAAATGGACCTGACCCCGGATGACATCCGTACCATCGATGACATCGTGAAACTCCCCTACACGACCAAGAAGGATCTCCGGGACAACTATCCGTTCGGCCTGCAGGCCGCTCCGCAAAGCGAAATCATCCGTATCCACGCTTCATCCGGCACCACTGGTAATCCGACCATCGTGGGATATACCCGCAAAGATATCGGTGTATGGAGCGAATGTATGGCCCGCTGCCTGACCGCCTACGGCGTTGGCCGGGATGACATTTTCTCGGTCTCCTACGGCTACGGCCTCTTTACCGGCGGCCTCGGCGCGCATAACGGTGTGGAGATGGTCGGCGCTTCCGTGGTCCCGGCTTCCACCGGCAACACGGAAAAGCATGCGAAACTTATCCGCGACCTGGGCGTTACGGGCATTGCCTGCACGCCTTCCTATGCCCTGTACCTCGCCGAAACGATGGAACAGATCGGCATCACCAAGGACCAGATCAAACTCCGCGTGGGCGCATTCGGCGCTGAGCCCTGGACCGAGAACATGCGTGCGGAAATCGAGGAGCGCCTGGGCCTCAAGGGTTTCAACCTGTATGGCCTGAGCGAGATTATGGGCCCGAGTGTGAGCTACGAGTGCCAGATGCAGCACGGCTCCCACATCAACGAGGACCATTTCTACCCCGAAATCATCAACCCCGTCACCCTGGAGCCCCTCCCGAAGGGACAGACCGGCGAGCTGGTGTTCACCACCCTTACGAAGGAAGGAATGCCTGTACTTCGCTACCGCACCCGCGACCTGTGTGCCCTGATGCCCGGCGAGTGCGGATGCGGCCGGACCAGTGTCCGGATGACTCCGATTTCGGGCCGCAGCGACGACATGCTCATCATCCGCGGTATCAACGTGTTCCCTTCGCAGGTGGAGAGCGTCGTCTTAAGCATGAAGGAGTTTGCTCCGCGCTATCTCCTCGTCGTGGACCGCATCAACAACCTGGATACCCTGGAGGTGCAGGTCGAGCTCCGGCAGGAGTACTTTACCGCCACCTTCGACACGCCGGCCGCCATCGACGAGCTCAAGAAGCGCCTCGCCGACAAGCTCCGCAGCGTCCTGTCCATCAGCGCGAAGGTCCAGCTCAAGGCTCCGAACGCCATCGAACGCAGCCAGGGCAAGAGCGTCCGTGTCATCGATAACCGCAAACTGAAATAACACACCGAACTATGACCCTCAATCAGCTTTCCATTTTCCTCGAGAACCGCGCCGGAACCCTGACGAAGGTACTCGATCTCTTCAAGGAGGCGGGCCTCCATATCATTGCTTCCTCCATCGCTGACACGGCTCAGTACGGTCTGGTCCGGATCATTTGTTCGGAACCCCAGCGTGCCTATCTCGAGCTTGAGCGCAACGGTTTGGCCGTCGCCCTGTCCGACGTGTTCGCCATCGAGCTGGACGAGCGCCCCGGCCAGATTGCGGAGATCGTCCGCGGCCTGAGCGAGGCCGAAATCGGGATTGTCTACATGTATTCTTGCTTCCTCCATGGAAAGGGGCTTCTCTTCATCCGGGCCGACAAAACGGAAGAAGCGCGGGATGTGATCCAGCGCTCCTCCTTGCGTTGTGTTCCGGAAAAGGAACTCCCCGAGTGGGTGGTGTAATCCCTATTTACGGTACTTGGCGGTCCGGGTGTCGTTGATGACTCCGGTCCAGTTCTGCCCATAGGCGAAATCCCAGGCATTCCCGTCGGCGTCCACGAGGGGGCGCATGTCATGCGGGACGTCTTCCTGCTGCTCTTCCACGGTCTGCATGTCGGCGGGGAACTGCATCGGCAGGAGACCGGAGGGCTCGGCGGTGCCGGAAACGATGTCCAGCACGGCCTGATTCTGTATCCCGAAGGTTACGAGGACGGCATCGGCATAGGGCTCCAGTTCGGACAGGACGACCGGACGGGAGACGCTGACTACGACGATAACGGGCTTATGCCTCATCTGTCTCCGGGTCTCGATCACCAGGTCCAGGTCTTTCTCGTTGTAGGTGGTGACGGTCTTCCCCTGATAGGAACGGTTCGTGAAATCTTCCTTCGGGTCGCCGCCGGCGAGGGATTCCTTCCGGGCGAATTCCGCCTTGTAGGGCCGGTACTGCAGGCTGATGGGCACGTAGCCGTTGCCGCCCTTGTTGCGGTCGTTGACGTCATATCCGCTACCGGTGCGAGGCTCCTGCACCATCACGAGGGCGAAATCGGCCTCGTCCGGATTGTCGCTCCATTCGAAGTATTTCTCCACGAGTGCCTGGTCCACCGGATAGTCCCAATGACCCGGCTCACCCATGGACAGGCCGAACATGCCCGGTGTCTGCGGGAAATATCGCTGCGGAACGAAGACCTTGGCCTTCTTTTGCGGAAGCGCTTTCCCGTGATTCTTCACCAATACGACGGACTTGAGCTGCGCCTCGTAGCCGGCCTGCATGAATTCCGGCTTGCCCACGACGGCGGCCGAGGCGGCGGGTTCCACGTACGGATTCTCGAAGAGCCCCGTGCGGAAGGAATTCATCAGCAGGCGCACGGCGGAAGCTTCGAAGCGGGCGCGGGCGGCTTCTTCGCCGAAATCGCGCACATACATCTTGTAGGCCTTCAGGACAGGATCCTTGTCGTTGTTGCCGCCGAACTGGTCCACGCCGGCCTTGATCACCTCATAGTGGCGTTCGGCGACGGAAAGACCTTCGACACCCCAGCATTTGCCGTCGAAGGATTCGATGGCCCGGTTGTCGTTGGTGACGCCCCAGTCGGTGCAGACGACGCCGTCGTAGCCGTATTTCTCCCGGAGAAGGTCAGTGATGATATACTTGCTGAAGTTGTTGCCCACATTGTCCCCCGAAGGGTCGATTCCGTAAGAAATCGTATAGTAGGGCATCACGGCCGCGGCCTTCCCGGTACCGCCATCCAGTTTGAACGCACCCTCGGTAAAGGCCTTCAGGTGGTCTTCGAAGTGACCGCCCGGATACACGGCGTACTTGCCGTAATTGAAATGAGCGTCGCGTCCGCCTTCCTCCGGACCGCCGGAAGGCCAGTGCTTGACCATGGCGTTGACGCTTTGGAAACCCCAGCCATCTTTCGTGCCCGGGGTGGTCTGGAAGCCGTCCACATAGGCGCGGGCCATATCCGTATCCAGGGCCGGATCCTCGCCGAAAGTGCCGTTGAAGCGGCTCCAGCGAGGTTCTGTGGCCAGGTCGATCTGCGGGCTCAGCGCCGTGGCGATGCCCAGCGCGCGGTATTCCTCGGAGGCGATTTCCCCGAATTGTTTTACGATGGCCGGATCGAAGGTAGCCGCTAGACCCAACGTCGTGGGCCAGAGGGAGATCTTGCCGCCGGAGCCCAGGTTGAACTCGGCCGTAGCCGCGGTTTCGTTGCGCGGGTCGGAGGAATTGTTGGCCGGGATACCGTGGCCCAGGGACTCGGTGAGGGCCTGGACGTTGTTGTTCCAGCGGGCCGCCGTCTCGGGGCTTTCCACGGTGGTCACGAGAACCGCCCTCAAGTTGTCATCCGTGAGGAATTTCCGCTGCGCGTCGGTAATTTCCGGTCCGCGTACCGCCTGATGGCCACTGTACAGCATCAGGCCGGCGATTTCTTCGATGGACAGCTTGGAAGCCAGGTCTTTCGCCCGGGTTTCCGCCGGGAGGCGCCAGTCCTCATAGGGATCCAGCGATCCGCTGCGGTCCAGATCCTTGAAGGCATAACCATCTACGATGAGCAGGGGAGCACTGGTGTAGCCGAGCGTAGCTCCTCCGCCCTTCTGGACGACGAGTTTGAATCCGTCTTTTTCGGTTTCCTGCCATTTGTGACCGCAGGCAGTGACGGTCAGGGCGAGCATGCCCCAGAGTACGATTCTATTCTTCATCTCATTCGAAATTGACTTGGATGGTATAGGGGACACCGTTCAGGACATCGGTCCTTCCGGTGTATTCCACGCCGTATTTCCCTGTAACCGAGGTGACGGTAGTGGCGCAGAACACGGAAATATAGTATTTCCCCGGCTTCGGGGCCGGGATCGTGAGCGATTTGTCCGCTTTCGCGCCGACATGGCACCAGGTCGCTTCATCGGCATAGGCGAAACCATTGCGGGATGCGAACAGGTGCAGGTCGAAGTCCTCCCAGCCCGGGAAACCTTTCAGGTCGATGGTCATCTTTCCGATGCCTTTGGGTACGTCGATGCAAAAGTGGTGATATTGACGGTCTCCGATCCGGGCATGGGCTGGATCGTTCTGGGAAGTCGTAGCTTTCATTGCCCATGGCTTGCCGGGTTGCAGGCTCGCCTTGAGTTCCGGTTCCCCGTTGCCGGCGAGGGCGTAGCGGACCATCGCGGCCATCAGGGCGATGTTGTCTGCGTCATAGGCACCTTCCGGATGGGAACCGCACAGAACCACGCGTCCGGATGCGGGGGATTCCTTCCAGGCCCAGACGACCGGAAGTCCGTCGATCTTCCGCTCCAGTTCACGGCCCCGGGTGCTGAAAGTGGCCAGGATTTCCGTCCCTTCCGGGGCGGTTTCCATCCAGGGGAAGCAGCCGCCGTTGTGGCGCACGCTGTCGATGTGCATCCGGCCGTCGAAATCGAAATACCGGGGGAGCGGCCCGTCCGGGCGGATGTCCACGGCGGTGTAGGATTTCTCCAGTTTCGTGCCCATCGTATGGCCGGGCCAGAGACCGATGTAGGTCTTCGTATTGCTGATCTTGCCCTCCGCATTGCGGGAACCGAGACTGGCGACGAAAGCGCCGGCGCAGGAACCTACGTAACTGCCGCCTGCCTGGATGAAATCCCGATAAGTCTGCCGACCGGCCTCTTCCAGCGACTTCCCGTGCCCCGCGGCCTTGCCGCCGTTCATATAGATCATCCGGAAACGCGGCGCGCCGTCCGGATAGAGGAGAATGCCGTTCTCGTCCATCGGCGAGCCGGCGATGAGCTCCCGCTGCCGGAGTGTGTCCGCGGATGTGAAGGGATGGGGGGCGGAAGATGCATGCTGGGTGGAGACGAACGCTTCCATCGACAGTCCCAGCAGGTCTGTCACCGGAAGGTCCGTCCGGGACGTGAGCATGATGCCGCTGTCCATGAAGATGTCCTTGTAGTATCCCTTGGCGTTGTTCTGAGCCCCGGTCGCGAATGCCGCGGCCAGCAACACCGCTGCCGGTAGGAGAATCCTTTTCATATACGTGCTGAATATGTGGTCCGCTAATTTACGGATTTTCCCGCTTGTTGCAAAGAAATCCGGCTCTGGATGAGCACGGACAGGATGATCAGCCCGATACCTACCCAGAACCAGAGCCCAACCTCCCGGTGCTCGCCGAAGAGGACGGCCGCGAAGGCGATGCTGTACACCGGTTCCAGATTGTACGCCAGATTCACGGTGAAAGCCGACAGCCGGCGCATCGCATGAAGCTGGAACAGGAAGGGGAGGACCGTGAACACGGAACCGAGCAGGAGCAGCCACAGAAGGTCATTCCCGCGCGGAGTGATGTCGGCTCCGGGGTAGAAATGCAGGTACAGCGGTACGATGACGGACAGGACGATGACTCCGCCGATGAGTTCGAACAGCAGCATGGTGGCGCTGTCTTCGCCGGTGCGTTTCGCCGTGTTGATGTTCAGCAGGGAGAAAAGGGAGTACAGGGCGGCCGACATCAGGCCCAGGGCGATGCCCAGCCGATACCGCACGTCCAGGCTGAAGACCAGCAGCACGCCGGCGATGGCCATGAAGCTGATCAGGATTTCCCGCCAGGACATCCGCTTCCGGTTGATCAGTGGGTCCAACAGGGCGGTGAAGAAGCAGGAGGTCGCGATGCACGCCACGCCCACGGATACGTTAGATGTCTGGATGCTGGCAAAGAACGCCACCCAGTGCAGGGCCAGGAATGCGCCGCAACCGGCAATCCGCCAGAAAGCGGGCCAGGCGACCTTATGCAGCCGTCGCAGCAACGCCAGCGCCCCGGCCAGCACCGGCACGCTGATCATCATCCGGTACCACACCAGCGGCAGCCCCCCGAGGGAGATCATTCTCCCGAGGATCCCCGTCCATCCGGCCAGGAACACCGCCGTATGGAGAATGATGAGCGTCTTCGTCTCCCGGTTCTTCATACTGCAAAGGTAATCAAAGATTTAGAACTGGAAACCATGGCGGTCCATTGAAAATACATAACTAATCTTTGAAAACAGGGTATGTCAGAAGGTCGCAAGGTTTTGAACACGACACAATTTGAATTTGTCGCGTTGAATGTAAATGATTGATTATTAGTGTATTATCAATATTTGGCTTGTCCTGGTTTGCAAGGCAATTCTGTGTAATTACCTGGTTTTTAGTTACATGTGTTTTGCGTGTTTCGTCATTCCCGGTTTGACCGGGAATCTCCAGAACTTGGCAAATGGCAGGAAAGGTCTGTCGGGCGGCGGAGGGGCGCCGGCTCCATGCGGGTTTCAGCGGGCTCGCTCGGTGTCGGGAAGGCGCTTGACGGCGAACTCGCTCAGTTAGTCCCGCAATTGCGGTCCTAACTAGCGCTCAAACAGACGCCGTCATCCCTGCCGGGACCGCTCCTTCCCTCGCGGCTCACGTTCGCCGAAACCCGAATTTCGCCGTCACCCCTCCGCCGCTCCATGCGACCTTCCCACGTTGTCCATTCACTACCTGTTTTCTTACAGAAAAGGCCAGGCTGAGCGCCCTTTGGGCAGGAAATCCGAGTTCAAGGGGAACAATTCCATCGTGATCAAGTCTGAGGGAATCGTAGATATTGCGATGGCGGAAAGGATTGCCACGACCACGGCCACACCGACGGCCATGCGGACGGTCCGCATATCCCTGCGGGATACTTCGAGTACGAGGCGGATGCAGTCCTCTTTTTGCCGCGCCGGGTTCATGGCTG
>JAEEGI010021724.1_pt1 | contig 12730 bp, 8 predicted proteins | sample 8958751 | NCBI WGS metagenome assembly JAEEGI01 (sample SAMN16246545, study PRJNA631951) | gut metagenome | biome: gut microbiome; feature: rumen; material: KS-attached | host: Bos | place: Iran: Karaj | collected 2018-10 | reverse complement strand
AGAGCTCGGAAGAAAATTAACGGCTTGTGTTACCACATTCGGATGTCAGATGAATGCAAGGGATTCCGAAAAACTCCTTGCTACACTTAAGCTTGTGGGATATGAGGAGACTGAATCGGAAGATGCAGATTTTGTTATCTACAACACATGTACCGTTAGAGACAACGCGGATCAGAGGGTCCTTGGAAGACTGGGTCAGTGTAGCAATTTTAAAAAGAACAATCCGCATATGAAAATTGCCATCTGCGGATGTATGATGCAGGAAGATTCATCCGTTGAGAAGATCAAAAAGAGCTACAGATTTGTAGATCTTATTTTCGGAACGCATAACATTTATAAGTTTGCGGAGCTTTTATATAGATCGCTTAATTCCGACAAAATGATAATCGATATCTGGAAAGAGACCGACAAGATTGTTGAGGATCTTCCTGTCCTTCGTAAGTATTCATTTAAGTCGGGCGTAAATATTATGTTTGGCTGCAATAATTTCTGCACATATTGTATCGTTCCTTATGTAAGAGGCCGTGAAAGAAGCAGAAGCCCCAAGGATATCATCAGAGAGTGCGAAAAGCTTGCCGCTGACGGTGTTAAGGAAATCATGCTTCTTGGACAGAATGTCAATTCATACGGAAATGATTTCAAGGACGGAAATCCGGATAAGATTTCTTTTGCCAAGCTTATTGACGAAGTCACAAAGGTTGAAGGCATAGAAAGAGTAAGATTTATGACGCCTCATCCCAAGGATTTTTCTGATGAGCTCATAGATGTTATTGCAAATAACCAAAAAATCGCAAGACATATTCATCTTCCTCTTCAGTCGGGAAATACCGAGATCTTAAGGAGAATGAACAGAAAGTACACCAAGGAAGATTATCTTAATCTTGTAGATAAGATAAGAACAAAGCTTCCCGATGTGGCAATCACAACAGATATCATCGTCGGATTTCCCGGAGAAACAAAAGAGGATGTCGATGATACTATTGATGTTGTAAAAAAAGCAGCGTTTGACAACGCCTTTACTTTCATATATTCAAAGAGATCCGGCACACCTGCCGCAACTTTCGAAGATCAGGTGCCTGAAGATGTCGTTAAGGAGAATTTCGACAGGCTTCTTAAAGTCGTTCAGGATACGGCGAAAGAGCAGTCCTTTAAGTACAACGGACAGGTGCAGGAAGTTCTTGTTGAAAATGTAAACGATCACGATGAATCTCTTATGACGGGAAGAATGTCGAACAACACACTTGTACATTTCCCCGGAGACAAGGAACTTATCGGAAAGATGGTAAAGGTTAAGATTACTGAATGTCACGGCTTTTATTTCTTTGGAGAAATAGCTGAGTAACGGAGGGATTATACGTGGAGAATACCACGATGTATGAAAATGTAGATATAGAAAAAGTATCACCTATGATGCAGCATTATCTTCAGACAAAAAATGAGTACAAAGACTGCGTCTTGTTTTACAGACTTGGGGATTTCTACGAACTGTTTTTTGATGATGCAAAGACTGTTTCAAAAGAACTGGAACTTACGCTAACGGGTAAAGCGTGCGGACTTGAAGAAAGAGCTCCGATGTGCGGAGTGCCGTTCCATTCGGTTGATACTTATCTTACAAGACTTGTTTCAAAAGGATATAAAGTTGCTATCTGCGAACAGACTGAGGATCCAAAGCAGGCTAAGGGCATTGTAAAAAGAGATGTGACAAGGATAGTCACTCCCGGAACCAACCTTAATATGCAGGCTCTTGAGGAAACCAGAAACAATTACCTCATGTGTATATTTTATGATTCTGAGTGCATAGGAATCTCTGTTGCGGATGTTACGACGGGTGATTATTATCTGACCGAAGTTTCTACGATAAAGGAAGCGTGTGACGAGATCGGAAAGTACATGCCTTCGGAACTTATCTGCAATGAAGCATTTACTTTTTCCGGAGTTTCGACAGATGACATAAAGAACAGACTCGGCGTATATATAAATCCGCTTGATGCCAGATATTATGATGAGGAAGATTGCAAAAAAGCGCTTATTACGCATTTTAAAGTAAAATCACTGATCGGTCTCGGACTTGATGATTTTGGAAACGGGATTGTGGCCGCGGGAGCTCTTTTGCGGTATCTCATTGATATGCAAAAGACTGAGATAGCCAATATTACTCATATTTATCCGTATCTTACGAGTAAATATATGCTTCTTGATTCTTCGACAAGGCGAAATCTTGAACTTGTTGAGACGATGAGGGATAAGCAGAAGAGAGGAACGCTCCTGTGGGTTCTTGATAAGACCAAAACAGCTATGGGTGCGAGAACGCTTCGAAGCTTTATAGAACAACCTCTGATCGAGAAAGATGATATTCTTTTAAGACAGGGTGCGGTCGAAAAGCTTGTAAAGAATGTGGTCACAAGGGAAGAAATACGTGAGTATCTTAATCCCGTATACGATCTTGAAAGACTTATGTCAAAGATCGTGTTTAAGACTGCAAATCCAAGAGATCTTCTTGCTTTCAGGAATTCAATCAGGATGATTCCGGCGATAAAGACATCTCTTATTGATGTTAAGGATGATCCGGAGCTTTCTTCGCTTGAGGAGAGACTCGATCCTTTGAGAGATATTTATGACCTTATCGATATGGCTATCGTTGAGGAGCCTCCGCTTACGATTAAAGAGAGCGGAATCATCAAGGACGGCTTTGATAAAGATATCGACACATTCAGAGAAGCCGGAACAAACGGGAAGAGCTGGCTTGCACAGCTGGAGGATGAAGAAAAGGAAAAGACGGGGATAAAAAATCTTAAGATCAAATACAGCAATGTATTTGGTTATTCCTTTGAAGTTACCAATTCTTTCAAAGACAAAGTTCCCGATTATTTCATAAGAAAACAAACTCTTACAAATTGCGAGAGATATACTACTCCAAAATTAAAAGAGCTTGAAGATACAATTTTAAATGCTCAGGATAAGCTTAATAATCTTGAGTATGAGATGTTTTGTAAAATAAGAGATTCCATCGCTCTTGAAATAGACAGGATACAGGAAACGGCCAAAGCACTGGCGCTTCTTGATGTATATGCATCACTTGCCTATGTTGCCGAAAAGAATCATTATGTTAAGCCTTCAATAAACGAAAAGGGTGTGTTTAATATCAAAAACGGAAGACATCCCGTCGTTGAGCTTATGCTTGATTCTTCCGATATGTTTATTTCGAACGATACATATCTTGATAACAAAAAGCATTGCATCTCAATTATCACAGGTCCCAATATGGCGGGTAAATCCACATATATGAGACAGACGGCGCTTATATCACTTATGATGCAGATCGGAAGTTTCGTTCCTGCGGAAAAAGCCGATATATGCGTTGTTGACAGGATATTTACAAGAGTCGGTGCTTCCGATGACCTTGGCAGCGGTCAGTCTACATTCATGGTTGAGATGAATGAAGTTGCTAATATATTAAGGAATGCGACTCCAAATTCTCTTTTGATATTGGATGAGATCGGAAGGGGCACATCGACGTATGACGGTCTTGCCATAGCCTGGGCTGTTACCGAGCATATCAGTAACAGAAAGATTCTCGGCGCAAAGACTTTGTTTGCTACACATTATCACGAGCTCACAGAGCTTGAGGGCAAGATGGACAATGTAAATAACTACTGTATTGCCGTAAAAGAAAACGGCGATGATATTGTTTTTCTGAGAAAGATCGTAAAGGGTGGCGCCGATAAGAGCTACGGCATTCAGGTCGCAAAGCTCGCAGGTGTTCCCGATATGGTCATTGACAGGGCCAAGGAGATTGTAGCCGAACTTACGGACAATGATATCACAGGCAAAGTCCAGAGCATCGCAAAGGACAATAAGAGTGATAAAAAGGTCAAGGTTAAGCATTATGACGACGTTGATATGGATCAGATGTCACTGTTTGATACGGTAACCGATGAAGATGTGCTTAAGAGATTGAAGGAAATTGACATTACAACTCTTACGCCTATGGACGCTCTTAACACTTTGTACAAGCTTCAGAGCGATTTGAAAAACAGGTGGAAAAACTAAATGGCATTCATTAACGAACTCGACAAAAATACTATTGACCAGATTGCTGCAGGAGAAGTTGTTGAAAGACCTGCAAGTGTTGTAAAAGAACTTGTGGAAAATGCGATAGATTCGGGAGCCACGGCAATAACCGTTGAGATAAAAGGCGGCGGTATCGATATGATCCGCGTTACAGACAACGGTTCCGGAATTGAAAAAAGCGAAATAAGAAAAGCATTTAAAAGACATGCTACGAGTAAGCTTAAATCAATTGACGATCTTTTTAAGATTCATTCGCTCGGATTCAGAGGAGAGGCGCTTTCGAGTATTTCATCCGTTGCGCAGGTCGATCTGATAACAAAGACAAGGGAAGACCTTGTCGGGATCAGATACAGTATAAGCGGCGGTGAAGAAGTGTGTTTTGAAGAGATTGGAGCTCCTGACGGAACGTCTCTTATTGTGAGAAATCTTTTTTTCAACACACCTGCAAGAAAGAAGTTTCTTAAAACTCCGCAGACCGAGGCAAGTTATATCGGAGATGTCATGGAGCACCTTGCGCTTGATAATCCGACGATCTCGTTTCATTACATAAATAACAGAGACGATAAGTTCAATACATCGGGAAACGGAGATCTTAAAGAGATAATCTATAGGATTTACGGAAGGGATGTTTCGCTTAATCTTGTTCCGATAAATGTTACGGAAAGAGGCGTCACGCTTGAAGGATATCTCGGAGAGCCTTCGATAAACAGATCGAACAGAAATTTTGAGATCTTTTTTGTAAACGGAAGATATGTAAAGGATAAGATCGTTTCCAAAGCTCTCGAAGAGGGATATAAGCAGTATCTCATGATGCATAAGTTCCCGTTTGCGGTCCTTCATATCAGGATGGATCCCGCGATGGTAGATGTAAATGTCCATCCTGCCAAGCTGGAAGTTCGATTTGACAATCAGACCGCGCTTTATGAGATGATCAGGTCAAATGTCGAGAATACGCTTAGAAACCGTGAAATGATACCGGATGCGGTTCTTGATGAAAAGAAGAAAGTTCCGGATGAAATCAAACCTGAAAAAGTCGACGTATTTTTTGACGACAGCAAGGGTGATTTAGGAAACTCGGAGAAAAACGAAATCAAGGTCGAAGCAAGCGAAAAGCCTGAAAAAACGGAAGAGAAAAAGGAAAGTCCGGTTAAGAAGACTGCGCCCGAACCGTTTGAAAAGCAGAGGTTTATTGAGAATCTTGTAAAAGAAGACACTCCCGTTTATTCGAAAGATGCAAGCGGAGAAACCGTAAAAATAAGTGATAACAATAAATCCGCTGTCTGGACAAGGATTTTTGGAGACCTTGAAGGAAAGCAGGCGGAAAAAGCCGAGCATCCTTCTCCGATAATAAAGCCTTCGGAAGCTATCATAGTCGAAAAGCCGGTTCAGCTCGATTTTTTCGAAGAAAAGGTTCTTAGCAAAGACAATGTCAAAGAGTATGAGATACTCGGTCAGATCTTTGGAACATACTGGATTATCGGTTACAAAGATAAGATGCTTCTTGTGGATCAGCATGCCGCTCATGAAAAAGTAAACTATGAGCGTATGATAAAGAGATATAAATCGGGTGAACTTCTTTCACAGATGGTAAATCCTCCGGTTATTATCACTTTGGCTTCCGCGGAAGAAGAACTATTCCTTCGCTACAGACAGTATTTTGAGAAGATTGGTTTTAATATCGAGAACTTTGGCGGGCACGAGTACGCAATGAGAGCAATTCCGGTAGATCTGTATGGATGCAATGATGAGAAAGACATGTTTATCAAGATCTTGGATGAACTGTCACATGAGACCAATCTTGACAGGACTCCGGATGTGATAAATTATAAGATCGCGAGCATGGCGTGCAAGGCTTCCGTTAAGGGAAATACCAAGATGTCACGGGCTGAGATGGAAGCTCTTTTGGATGAACTTCTTACTCTTGACAATCCTTATAATTGCCCACACGGAAGACCTACGATCATATCGATGACAAAGTATGAGATTGATAAGAAATTTAAACGAGTTGTGGAATGAATAAACAGAAGCTGATTGTTTTAACGGGGCCTACTGCGGTAGGAAAATCCAAATTATCAATAGAGCTTGCCGGAAAGATAGGCGGAGAGATAATCTCCGCTGATTCTATGCAGGTCTATAAATATATGAATATTGGCACGGACAAGATCACAAAAGAGAAAATGGGCGGTATTCCTCACCATTTAATCGACTTTCTGGATCCAAAAGAGGACTTTAATGTCTTTATGTTCCAGAAACTTGTGAAAGAAGCTGTTTTAGATATTTCATCAAGAGGAAAGATACCGATACTCGTCGGAGGGACGGGCTTTTATATTCAGGCGGTTCTTTATGACATCGATTTTACTGAGACGGATGAAGATGACAGTATAAGGCGAGAGCTTGAAGAAAGAGTTCGCATTGAAGGGACTTCCGGGATTTATGAAGAGCTAAAAAGTGTCGATCCCGAGTCAGCTCTTTTGATACATGAAAATAATTCAAAGAGGGTTATACGTGCTCTTGAATATTATAAAAAGACCGGCAGGAAGATATCCGAGCACAACAAGGAGCAGAGCGAAAAAGTTTCGCCTTATGATTTTTACTACTTTGTGCTTACGGATGACAGGGAAGTTCTCTATTCAAGGATAGATAAAAGAGTTGATGATATGATAAAGAACGGACTTGTCGATGAAGTTAAGACTCTCGGAAAGATGAACATACCAAAGACTGCAACATCTATGCAGAGCCTCGGGTACAGGGAGATATTCGGATATCTTGACGGAGAATATGATCTTGAGAGAGCTGTGTATCTCATAAAGAGAAACACAAGGCATTTTGCAAAGAGACAGCTAACGTGGTTTAGAAGAGAAAAAGATGTCCGCTGGATCGATAAGTCGGCATTTGGAAGAGATGATAATCTCATTTTAGAAGAAATATTAAGGATATATGAAAATGAATGAATTGAATCTAACAACAGATAAGATATATGAAGAATTCGGCATTTCAGAGAAGGTGCACAGATTTGGCGAGATAATTATTGAGGAGCTCTCGGAGAGATTTAAAAAGATTGATGAAACTGCCGAGTACAACCAGCTAAAAGTCCTTAAGGCAATGCAGGACAATAAGGTCAGTGAAGCTTGCCTTATGGGTACAACGGGATATGGCTATAATGATATCGGAAGAGAGAAGCTTGAAGCTGTATATGCTTCTGTTTTTCATACAGAGGATGCGCTTGTGCGCCCGCAGATAACGTGCGGAACTCATGCACTTGCGCTTGCTCTTATGAGTAATTTAAGACCCGGAGACATGCTTTTTTCGCCGGTCGGAAAACCGTACGATACGCTTGAGGAAGTTATCGGAATAAGAGAATCAAAGGGCTCTCTTGCAGAATACGGTATCACATACTCTCAGGTGGACCTTCTTCCCGACGGAAGTTTTGATTATGACAACATCAAAAAGGTTCTTAATGAAAATGAGAATATAAAGCTCGTTACAATACAGAGGTCAAAGGGGTACCAGACAAGACCGACTCTTTCCGTATCAAGAATCGGCGAACTCATCGCATTTATCAAAGAGATAAAGAGCGATGTAATATGCATGGTTGATAATTGCTACGGAGAATTTGTCGAAAGGATCGAGCCTACCGATGTCGGCGCAGATATGGTAGTCGGATCTCTTATCAAGAATCCGGGAGGCGGACTTGCTCCGATCGGCGGATATATTGCGGGTAAAAAAGAATGTGTTGAAAATGCGGCATTTAGGCTTACTTCACCCGGACTTGGTAAAGAAGTCGGTGCTTCGCTCGGAATACTTCCTTCTTTCTATCAGGGATTGTTCCTTGCACCTACTGTGACCGCAAGTGCTTTAAAGGGCGCTATTTTTGCCGCCAACATTTATGAAAAGTTTGGATTTTCGGTTTGTCCCGACAGCAAAGAAGAAAGACACGACATTATACAGGCTGTTACATTCGGAAAGCCTGAGGGCGTTATAGAATTTTGCAAGGGTGTACAGGCTGCGGCTCCCGTTGATTCATTTGTAACTCCCGAACCATGGGATATGCCCGGTTATGATTCGCAGGTAATAATGGCTGCAGGAGCCTTCGTTTCAGGCTCTTCAATAGAACTTTCGGCAGACGGACCGATTAAAGAGCCTTACTCTGTTTTCTTCCAGGGAGGACTTACATGGCCGCATGCCAAGATCGGTATACTAAAGACTTTGCAAAATCTTGTAGATGCAGGCCTTATCTTGTGCTAAACTAATAGCTGTATGATTTTGATTCTTGCTGATCGCCCGGAAGCTAGTCAGGAGGAATCACATGAAGCAATCAGATATCTCTTTTAAAGAGCACAGAACATATGAGGATCAGCTTCCCTATGAGCGCTTTTTAAAGTCAGGTCCGGAAAGTCTGACCGATGCCGAACTTCTTGCGATTATAATACGAACAGGAAGCAGCATTGCATCTCCGGTTGATATAGCAAAGAAAGTTATGGCAATGGGTAGAGGAAAAGAGAAAGGGCTAAACAGTCTTTTCTGTGTTTCTGTTGAAGAACTTATGGATGTTCACGGCATTGGGGAAGTGAAGGCGGTAAAACTTAAGTGTATTGCTGAGCTTGCAAAGAGAATGTCTTGCCAGAAAGCGGATATCGGACTTTTATGCAACGATCCGTCTATGGTTGCGGAATATTTTATGGAAAAGCTAAGGCATGAAGAATCCGAGAGGGTCTTTTTACTTTGTCTTAACAACAGATTGAAGCTTGTCCGCGAAGTTCTTTTGTCCATGGGGACTGTCAATTCAGCCTCATTATCACCGAGAGATGTTTTTATTCATGCTCTTAAAACAGGAGCTTCAAATCTGATATTGGTGCACAATCATCCGGGAGGAGATCCGTCTCCGAGCAGATCGGATGTTTTGATAACCAATAAGATCAGAGAATCGGGGGCAATGCTTGATATCAATTTAAGGGATCATATAATTATAGGAGATCGCTCATATTACAGCTTTGAAGAAAAAGGGCTGTTATGGCAATAAGGAGGACGTTTTGAGTAACATATTTGGAATCGATCTTGGAACCAGCAACATTAAAATTTACAACAGAGATGAGGACGGGCTTTTCGTTGAGAAGAACATGATCGCCATCGAAAACAAGACAAGAGTTTTTGCGTATGGTAATTCTGCATACGAAATGTATGAGAAAGCTCCCGATAAGATTCAGATCACATATCCTCTTAGCAGTGGTGTTATTGCTGATATCGAACACATGGAAGCTCTCGTAAAGCTTTTTTTGACAGATCAGATGAAGGGTTCGGTTAAGCCTTGTGAAGTTTATATTGCAGTTCCCAGGGATGTTACGGAAGTAGAAAGACGTGCCTTCCACGATCTTATAAATGATGCCGGAATTAAAGCCAAGAAGATCATGATGGTTAAGAAGCCTTTGGCTGACGGTCTCGGAATGAATGTTGACGTTATGAATTCACAGGGTGTACTTGTTGTTGACGTCGGATATGACACAACAGAGATCTCAATTCTTTCACTCAGAGGAATCGTTGTCAGCAAACTTATCAAAGTCGGCGGAAAGAAGTTCGACGAGGCGATAAGAACCGTTATCCGTAAGGAATTTGGTCTTCTTATTGGTGAAAAAACATCGGAAACTGTAAAAATGTCACTTAAGGATCTTGAAAAAGAGGGTAAGGATGCAGTCGTTTACGGAAGAGATATCGTAACAGGTCTTCCCGTAGAGAGAATGATCCCTACAGATCTTCTCAATCAGGCTCTTATTGAGAGCTTTGACGTAATCCTTGATAATATTAAAGCCACACTTGAGAGAACTCCTCCGGAACTTGCGGCAGATATCTTCAAGCACGGACTTTATCTTACAGGCGGCGCTTCTCAGATCTGTCATCTTGCACAGAGACTTTCAAACGGTGTCGGACTTAATGTTAATCTTGCAGAGAACCCGATCGGTTCTGTTGCACTCGGTCTTTCAAAGATCATCAAAGATGACCAGTACAAGGTTCTTGCATATGGAATCGAAGAGGATAAATAATGAGCCCTGTTATTAGGAGAAACGGAGAAGAGTTTACTGTCCCCAGTAAATATCTTCTCTCTATTTTAACTGCATTATGTATTGTTCTTATGCTGATAACTTTTAACGCAGACAAGATCAATGCAGGTCCGCTTGAAGGACCCATAAATGCTTTTGCGAGTATCTTTATGATGCCGCTTCAAAGAGGTATCACGACTGTCGGTACTAAGATTAAAAATACGGCAGACAGATTGTCTGAGATCTCAAGACTTCTTGACGAGAACGAAAGACTCAAGGCAAAAGTAGATGAGCTTACGATTGAAAACAGCAAGCTTCAGCAAGATAAATACGAACTTATAGAATTGCGTGAACTTAAAGAACTCGATGATCAGTATAAGTTTGATACGGTTGCTGCAAGGGTTGTAGCCAAAGAAGAAGGCAACTGGTATGACTCATTTATTATCGACAAGGGACAAGACAACGGCCTTGAAATTGACATGAATATTATTGCCGACGGTGGTCTTGTCGGACGTATTGTCAAACTGGGACCCGACTGGGCTCAGGTTCGCACGATTATTCACGATGACAATAATGTTACCGGAACAGTCCTTAGCTTAAAGAAAAATCTTAATATTTCGGGTAGTCTTAAAGAGTACGATTACAGCGGAAATATTACCTTTTCAAGATTTAAAGACGACAAAATTGCGCTTGGAGATTCCGTAGTAACATCCACAATCAGTGAGAAATATATTCCGGGAGTTTTGATCGGAAGTGTTTCCGGTATAGATAATGAGCCTGACAATACGAAAAAAGGTACGATCACACCGGTTGTTGATTTTGAACATTTGGATATAGTGCTTGTTGTAAAGAATCCCAAACCATTTAAACAAAAATAAAAATCAGATGAGTATAAGAAGAATATTAGTAAATTTTTTATTGGCAATATTGACGTTTGCGGTGCAGACTTCGATCTTTGAAAAAGTATTGGATTTTGGCGGTGTAACTCCGGATCTTATGCTTGTTTTCGTGACCTCTGTAGCCTTTTTACGTGGAGAAAAACCGGGACTTATGACAGGTTTTTTTGGTGGTTTATTGATTGATATATTTTTTGGCCACCTCGGTTTTTATGCACTTATTTATATGTATCTCGGGTTCCTTGTGGGAAAACTGAACGAGGTCTTTTATTCTCAGAATATTGCAATCCCCATCACGATAATATCTGTTTCTGATTTTATCTACAATTTTGTTTGTTATGTTTTGCTACTCTTGTTCAGAAAGCGATTTGATATCGGTTATTATATGATAAACACGATAATACCCGGAGTTGTCTATACGGCGCTTGTTGCGATTTTCTATTATCCGGTTATCTTGAAGATACATGAATGGATCCTTGAGAAGGAACAAAGGAGCGAGAAAAAATTTGTTTGACGAGATTAAAGAGAAATTTATAAAGTTCATAACTTCAAGATCTGTAATGCTTGCAGGGGTAATTGTTGCATTTGCATGTGTTTTGCTTGCTCGTTTATTTTATTTGCAGATAATGATGGGAGATTATTACAAAGAAACGGCAACCAACGAAACAATCAAGGATAAGTATATTCCTGCGCCTCGCGGATGCATCTATGACAGAAACAAAAATCTTCTTGCTCATGATGAGCGTGCGGATTCCGTAACGATAGAAGATGTATATCCCGATATGAAGCTTAAGGAAAAGAACCGTAAGATTAATGAAACTCTCTTGAAAACAATTGAGATTATCGAAGCCAATAACGATGAAATAGATTTTGATTTTGATATCGTGAGGGATGTTTCGGGAAAATATATTTTTAAGTCTGAAAATGAATCGGATATTCTAAAGTTTCTCAGAGATGCTTACGGAAGAACTTCCGTAAAAGAGCTTAAAACTGAAGAAAAAGTAAAGACAGCCAAACAGGTGGTTGAGGATCTTTGCTATAGCTACAGTATCGGAGATTATACGGATCCTCAAAATATAAGCAGAGAAACATTTGAGGCCATGAAGGGCTATTCACCCGAAATGGGATTTAAGATACTGGTTATCAGATATAGAATGGCTAAACAGGGCTTTCAGAATTATCTTGCTACCACTATTGCTTCGAAGGTTTCGGAAGAAACCGCCGCTGCAATTTTGGAGAGTAAAGATCAACTTGAGGGTGTTGATATTACAAGCAGCTATGTAAGAATGTATGATGATGATTTCTTCTGCTTTTCACCGATTCTTGGATATACCGGAAAAATATCAGTCACAGAGCTTGATGAATTTAATAACGGTGCAGGCGACGAAGCAGAAGAGGATAAAAAAGGCTTATTTGCAAAAGCCGGTTCCGCCGATGATGAAGAACAAAAATATGATCTGAATGATATTGTCGGAAAATCCGGTATTGAAAAGTCACTTGAAAGTGAACTTCAGGGAATAAAAGGAAAAGATACAATTCACGTAGATAAAACAGGACATATTCTTGAAATCAGTGACAGTGTTGAGCCTGTCGCAGGCCATGACGTGTATCTTACCATCGATAAAGAACTTACAAAAAGCTGCTACAAGATTCTTGAAAAAAATCTTGCAACCATTCTTCTTGATAAGCTTAAAGATTCAAAACGCGGTCCTGTTTTCGACGAGAAGCCCA
>JAEEGI010021723.1_pt1 | contig 12731 bp, 8 predicted proteins | sample 8958751 | NCBI WGS metagenome assembly JAEEGI01 (sample SAMN16246545, study PRJNA631951) | gut metagenome | biome: gut microbiome; feature: rumen; material: KS-attached | host: Bos | place: Iran: Karaj | collected 2018-10 | reverse complement strand
TCGGATCTCGAAAAATGCGCAGATCATATCATCTACATCCGCTAAGGTAAGGTCATACTGGCAGACACAAAAGATAATTTCAGTCAGATACTCGGCATGCCGGAGGAGACGCTTGAAGAGACCATGCTCCGGCTGGAAAAGGAGGCCCGCAATGAAGAATCTGCTTGATAAGGAACTGCATCTGTCTGCAGCCAAACTCAGCTACTTTTTCCTCGCGTCTGCACTGCTTTCGTTTCTTCCGGGTTATCCGATCCTGCTCGGCGGATTCTTCACGGCGCTCGGAATATTCTATTCGTTCCAGACTATGCGCGAGAACCGCGATATAGACTATTCGCTGCTTCTGCCCGTATCCAAAGCGGACATAGTGAAAAGCAAATTTGCTTTCTGCGTTTTCATGGAGCTCTGCAGCTTTCTGATCATGACTGTTGTGACGATAATACGGATGACGGCTTTAAAGGATTCAGCCGTATACAGGGCAAACGCGCTCATGGGGGCAAATCTTGTCTTTCTCGGATACGCTCTGATCCTGTTCGGACTCTTCAATTTGTGCTTTCTGCGCGGTTTCTTCAAGACAGGCTATTATTTCGGAAAGCCGTTTGTGCTCTTCTGCGTCTGTGCTTTTCTTCTGATAACTGCGGCAGAGGTGCTGTTTCATGTCCCCGGCCTTGGAGCTTTGAATTCATTCGGAACCGAGAATCTGGGAGTACAGATCCTGTGCCTCGGCATCGGAATTGCCTGCTATGTACTTCTTACACTCATCAGTCTGAAGAGTTCGATAAGTACATTTGAAAAGATCGATCTGTGATACAGAATTAAAAAAGCTCAGTTCCCTTACGGTGTTGACTTTTTCCTCCCGATACGTAAAATATAGGTACATCTGAAAACGGGAGTGAAAATATGGATATAAAAGATATACTCAAGTATTGCGACCACACGCTTTTAAGACAGGACTGCACGCAGGAGGAGATAAAGACCCTCTGCGACCAGGCGATCAGATACGGTTGCGCAAGCGTTTGCATACCGCCCGCTCATGTTGCCGGAGCAAAGCGCTATGTCCATGACAGGATGAAGATCTGTACGGTCATAGGTTTCCCGAACGGATATATGACTACAGAAGCGAAAGCCTTTGAAACTGCCGATGCCGTCAAGAACGGGGCTGACGAGATAGATATGGTCATTAATCTCGGTATGGTCAAGGACAAGGCCTGGGACATGATAGAGAAGGATATTAAAGCGGTGCGCGAGGCCTGCCCGGGGAAGATACTCAAAGTAATAATAGAGTGCTGCCTGCTGACTGACGAAGAAAAGATCCGCCTCTGCGGGATCGTCTCAAATTCCGGGGCAGATTTCATAAAGACCTCCACAGGCTTCTCCAAAGGCGGAGCAACAAAAGAGGACGTAAGACTTTTAAGAACGTATTGTCTTTCCCATGTCAAGGTCAAAGCTGCGGGCGGCATCTCGTCGCTTGAAGACGCTGAGGATTTTATAAATCTCGGAGCTGAGAGACTCGGAACGAGCCGTATAGTCAAGCTCGCAATGGCGCTTGAGCAGCAGGAAGAAGCATAAATAAGCTTTCTGCAAAAACCCGGATCATCTCCGGGTTTTTTTGTTGAATTTGGGAAGAATTATTATATAATAACCTGGAAATTCTACAGGTGCGGGTGAAACGGTGAAAGTCAGGGAAATATTCGGCGGTATAAAGAGATATACTGTCTATCTTGTTAAATGGATAGTTCTGGGAAGCCTTATGGGACTTGTCGGAGGACTGGTTGCAGCAGCTTTCCACTACTGCGTAACATGGGCCACGCAGTTCAGGACCGGTCATATGTATATTGTATGGCTCCTGCCTGCCGGAGGCCTTCTGATAGTTGCGCTTCATAAGCTCTGCAGAATTAAAACGGATACGAATATAATATTCATGACTATACATGAGAGATCCAACGTCTCCGCCCTGATGGCACCTCTGATCTTTGTCAGTACTTTCATAACGCATCTTTTCGGCGGTTCTGCAGGCAGGGAAGGAGCTGCCATACAGATCGGCGGAACTCTGGGCTATCAGGCAGGAATACTTATGAAGCTTGATGAGAAGGACTCGAGGCTCATAGTAATGAGCGGTATATCGGCGGTATTTGCTGCGATGTTCGGAGCTCCGCTCACAGCGGCTTTCTTCTCCATGGAGGTCTACAGTATCGGCATAATCCATTATTCGGGCCTTGCTCCCTGCATCTCGTCCGCCTATGTCGCAGTTATGGTTGCCAAGTATCTTGGCGCGGAAAAGCTCAGCTTTACGCTTGCGCATGTTCCAGGGCTGACATTCAGGAATATCGCGCTTATCGCATTACTGGCTGCTCTGTGCGGGCTTTTGAGCATCCTCTTCTGCGTATGTCTCCACGGCGGGCATAAAGGCTTTAAAAAACTGTTTCCGAACAAATACCTGAGGATCGCAGTCGGCGGACTGGTGATCGCGATCCTGACTTTTATAGAGGGAACAGGCAGATACAACGGCGTCGGAATGGATACGATAAGGGAAGCGCTTTCCGGGAACGCAAGAACATGGGACTTTGCGCTGAAGATCCTGTTTACGGCTCTGACCCTTTCCTGCGGTTTCAAAGGAGGGGAGATCATTCCGTCAATGTTTGTAGGAGCGACCTTCGGCTGCCTCTTCGGAAATATATTCGGATTCGATCCGGGCTTCTGCGCTGCAATCGGTATGATCGCTCTGTTTTGCGGAATGGTCAACTGCCCGGTCTCCTCTGCATTTATGGGGCTGGAACTCTTCGGCGGGGTCGGACTTTATTTCTTCGTGATTGCCGCCGCGGTTAGCTATATACTCTCCGGAGACTTCGGAATATATCATGAACAGAGTCTCGTCTATTCCAAAACAAGGCCGGAGTATATCAACATGCACACAAAATGATGTATGACGAAATGTTGAAAAATACAGTGTTTATGATATAATAAAAATTTGTAATAATTGTTTTCAATTCACAGGAGGCATTTCTTAATGGCAAAAAAACAGTTCAAAGCCGAATCAAAGCGTCTGCTTGATCTGATGATCAACTCGATCTACACGAATAAGGAGATCTTCCTCAGAGAGATCATCTCCAACGCGTCCGATGCCATAGACAAGCTCTGCTATCTTTCGCTCACGGATGACAAGGTCGGACTCAACAGGGATGATTTCAAAATAGATATAATCCCCGACAAGACCGCGCGCACGATCACAGTCAGAGACAACGGGATCGGCATGTCTCTCCAGGAGGCCGAGCAGAACCTCGGCGTCATTGCAAAGAGCGGATCATTCAAATTCAAGGGGGAGATGGAAGCCGAGAAGGCAGAATCGGAAGATCTGTCTATAATCGGCCAGTTCGGAGTGGGTTTCTACAGCGCCTTCATGGTTTCTGATAAGGTGACCGTTATCAGCCGCAAGTACGGAGAAGAGAAGGGCGTCCGCTGGGAGAGCTCCGGAGCAGACGGATATACAGTCTCCGAGTGCGACAGGGATGAAGTCGGGACCGATGTCATAATGCATCTCAAGACCGATACTGATGAAGAGGTGTTCGGATCCTACCTCGAGACCTGGAAGATTAAGGCGCTTGTAAAGAAATATTCCGACTACGTCAGATGGCCTATAAAAATGGATATAGATCATCAGGAGCGCAGAGAGACCGGCGAAAAGTATGACGACGGAAGTCCCAAATACGAATACTATACCGTGACCGTGAATGAAACGGTCAACAGTATGGTCCCGATCTGGCAGCGCAGCAAGGCAGATGTCAGCGATGAGGACTGCATCGCGTTTTATAAAGAAAAGCACAGAGACCGCAAGGATCCTCTCGCACTGGTCAGAGTCAATGCCGAAGGCACTGTCTCCTATAAGGCCATGCTCTTCGTTCCCGGAGAGGAGAACAACGAGTTTTCCGGTTCAAACAGGATAGGCATAACGCTCTACTCCAACGGCGTCATGATCATGGAAAAATGCGAGGACCTTGTCCACGACTATTTCGAATTCGTAACGGGTATCGTGGACAGCCCCGACCTTTCTCTCAACATCTCCAGAGAGATACTTCAGCACACGAGGCAGCTTCATGTCATAGGCCAGAATCTTGAGAAGAAGATCAAGAGCGAGCTCGAGAAGATGATGAAGGAAGACAGACCCAAGTATGAGGACTTTTTCAGGAATTTCGGTATCCACCTCAAAGTCGGAGTCTGTGACGAATACGGCAGATACAAGGATTTCCTGAGAGATCTTCTGATATTCTATACATCCGAGGACAAGCAGATCACGCTGAAGGAATACGTCGAGGCAATGCCCGAGAGCCAGAAGAAGATCTACTACGCGACCTCGGATACCGTCAAACACGCGATGGGCCTTCCGCAGTGCGAGGATGTAAAGAGCCGCGGATATGAGATAATCTACCTCACATCCCCTCTGGACGAAATGGTTCTCGAAAACCTGCGCGAGCAGGACGGAAAGAGCTTTTGCAATATAGTAACTGACGATCTCGGATTCGAGACCGAGGAGGAGAAGAAGGCTGCCGAGGAAAAGGAGATCGAGAGCAAGGACTTCCTGGATTTTGTAAAAGAATCTCTCGGAGATAAGGTCTCCAAGGTGAGCTTTACGCGAAAACTTGTCAGCCAGCCCTGTGCTCTGACAACAGACGGCGGAGTCTCGCTGGAGATGGAGAAGTATTTCCGGCACGGACCCAGCGAGGAGATGCGCGGAATCAAGGCAGTCAGAGTGCTGGAACTCAACGGAGAGCACAGCGCCGTAAAGGCCATGCAGGCATGCTTCGATTCCGGCGATAAGGAAAAGGCCAAAAAACTCGCGGAGATCCTCTATGCCTCATCGGAGCTCGTAGCGGGCGTTGACGTTGAAGACCCCGTGGGATTTGTAAACCTGATAACCGAACTGTTTTAAGGATAATTCAGCCATTTGATGGAAAAGCTCGGAATCTACATCCATATACCGTTTTGCGCCGGGAAATGCGGCTACTGCGATTTCTATTCACTGGCCGGCTGTGACCATATGATGCCCGATTATCATCAGGCTCTGTTGCAGCATATCCATGAATCGGAAAGCGCCATACTCCGGTATGATGTCGATTCCGTCTATTTCGGGGGAGGCACTCCAAGCTATTACGGAGCCGAGAAGATAGCCGATATATTCAACATGCTGAAGCTCAACGGCAACGTGATGGTTGATTCGGAGGTCACATGCGAGGTAAACCCGGACAGCACAGATCCCGAGATGCTGAAGCTCTTAAGGCGTGAAGGCATAAACAGACTCTCGATAGGTGCCCAGTCCGCTAACGACGATCTTCTGAAACTGATCGGCAGAAGACACAATTTCAGGCAGGTCCGCAAAGCGGTCAGCGACGCGAGGGATGCCGGCTTCGAGAATATAAGTCTCGATCTCATGTACGGACTTCCGTCCCAGACAAAAAACGACTGGGCGGAGACGCTGGCCAGAGCCATAGAACTGAAGCCCGAGCACATCTCCTGTTATGCTCTGAAACTGGAGCCCGGGACAAAGATGTACAATGAATACTTCGGAAGCCCGATCATTCCTGACGACGACACCCAGGCGGACATGTACTGCTATGCGGCAGAAATGCTGGGTAAATACGGATTTGCCCAGTATGAGATATCCAATTTTGCGGTCAGGGGCTATGAGTCTAGGCACAACATAAAATACTGGACACTGGAGGATTATCTCGGTTTCGGCCCCGGAGCGCACTCCTGCATGGGCAACCAGCGGTTCAGCTATATCAGGAATCTTAAAGAATACATAGACCGGATGGATACCGGAGAGGATCTCATCGACGAGAGAGAGACTGTGACGCCTCTTGAAAGAGCAGTCGAGTATATTATGCTCGCAATGAGGATGACAAACGGCATATCCGAAAAGGAATACAGGACCAAGACACAGTGTGACTGGCGCCCGATAATCGGAGTACTGAAGATTTTTGAGGAAAAAGGCTGGGCGGTCCGGGAAGAGGACAGATGGCATTTTACCGTTCCGGGATTTCTGATCTCCAATACCCTTATTGGCATTATGCTCGAAGCCCAGACCACCGGAAGGGTCGACAGCATACCCTGGATGAGAGAGGCCTATAAGGTCGAGAGCAGGATAGCTCTCCCTTCGACAGAGGATGAGATATTTAAAGAAATATACAGGCAGCAGGTAGCGAAAAAGAAGTTTTAAAGGATTTTTATGGACGAAGAACTTAAAAGACCGAAAAAGAAAAAGCTCAGCAAAAAGAAAAGACGCCGCCGCAGACGCAAAATAATGATGATCACGGGGATAGTCCTCGCGGTCATTATCGCCGCGGTCGCCGGCGCGGGACTTGTCGTCACGAACGGGAAGACCGTATATCCGAATGTAACGGTTAAAGGCAGCCCTGTCGGCGGCCTGACCCGGGAGCAGGCTGTTTCTGCATTGGAGAGTTCAGGCTGGAATGAAGCCGGGGAAAAGGATCTTGTCATTTCCTTCCCGTTCGATATCAGCTGCAGCATAAACTATGCGGAAGCGGACGCGTTTATCACAGCTGAAAATGCCGCTAATGCTGCTCTAAGCTACGGCAGACAGGGGAATATCTTTGCCAATCTTATAAGCTACATAAAATGCCTCGATGAAGAACACGATGCCATAACAGACGGTATCGAATACAACGGGGAATACATCCGGAGCAGGATAGCTGAGGCAGTCACCGCTTTCAGCGAAAAGATGGCCGGGGAGAAGTATCTTATAGATATTGACAGAGCCTTGCTCGAGTATCCGAAAATATCTTCTGACGGCACCATATCCGAAGATGAAGTATATGAGCAGGCGGTTGATGCCCTCTCGAATAACGCGACCGAGCTGTCATTTATACCGGTAAACGGTCTGGAAGCTCCGGACTTCGACGCGATACTCAAGACGCTTCACGTGGAGAAAAAAGACGCTGAATTTACCGACAAGTTCGAGATCATCCCTGAAGTATACGGTATAACATTCGACGCTTCAAAAGCAGCGTCACTGTGGGAGTCAGCTCCGGCGGGAACCGTTGTTGAAGTTCCTCTTGCTCTGGACGATCCGGAAGTGACGGCGGATGACCTTGAAGCCACTCTGTACAAAGACCTTCTGGGCGAAAAATCCACATATTACTACGACTCCTCCCCGGAGCGTATGAGCAACATAAACCTGGCGGTCTCGATCTTAAACGGGATAACGCTTATGCCGGGCGAGACATTTTCGTATAATGAAAGACTTGGGGAGCGGACTGAGGAGCGCGGCTTCAAAGCTGCCCCGGCCTACAGCGGAGACCAGGTCATAATGGAGACGGGCGGAGGTGTCTGTCAGGTTTCTTCAACGCTCTACGTTGCTGTTCTGGCCGCCCAGCTCGATGACTTCACTGATCCGAATGTCGAGGGTGACGACCCTGAGACACACCGTGAGTGCCACATATTCAGGGTGCTCTATCTTGACCCGGGAATCGACGCCACTGTCTCCTGGCCTAGCCCCGATTTCAGATTTACAAACGGAAGGGAGTACCCCGTTAAGATAGTCTGTTCAGCCGATGATGAGACGACAGAGTTGAAGTTCCAGATATGGGGCACTGATACCGACGGAACATATATCGTACCTTCAGGCGGTATGGTAAAGGAGCTTGAAGACGGATCTCCGCTTACAGACGCAAACGGAAACAGGATCTACCGCGGATATACGGTTTTGTACCGGTATGATAAAGACGGGAATGCAATAGATATTCCCGGCCATGAGGGCGAGATCCCGTATGTGGGGGCTCCTTACAGCACATACTTCCCGCACGGAGCCAACTGAAACGGAAAGAATTTGATACACAGATATAAGGAGAGAGAAAATGAGTAAAGGAAGCTTCTACATTACGACACCTATCTACTATCCCTCGGACAAGCTGCATATAGGACACACCTACTGCACTGTCGCTACTGACTCGCTTGCCCGTTACAAACGTCTCAGCGGATATGATGTCATGTTCCTGACAGGTACCGATGAGCACGGGCAGAAGATAGAGAAGAAAGCCCAGGAAGCCGGAGTCACGCCCAAGGAGTTCGTGGACAGGATAGTCGAGGGCCCGGGGGGAATCCTTGACCTCTGGAAGCTGATGAACATTTCAAACGACAGATTTATCCGCACGACCGATGATTATCACGTGAAGTCCATACAGAGGATCTTCCGCAAGATGTATGACAACGGTGATATATACAAGGGCAAATATGTCGGCAAATATTGCACGCCGTGCGAGAGCTTCTGGACCGAGTCCCAGCTGATAGACGGCAAGTGCCCGGACTGCGGCAGACCCGTCGAAGACGCGGAGGAAGAGGCATATTTCTTCAAACTCTCCAAATACGCCAAGCCCGTTCAGGAGCTTCTTGAGACAGGGACCTTCCTCGAGCCGGCCAGCCGTGTTAATGAGATGATAAACAACTTCATTAAGCCCGGTCTTGAGGATCTCTGCGTCAGCCGTACGAGCTTCACCTGGGGCATTCCCGTGGACTTCGATCCCGGCCATGTAGTATATGTATGGGTAGATGCTCTTTCAAACTATATCACAGCTCTCGGTTACCTGAACGATAAATATGATGAGTTCGACAAGTTCTGGCCGGTTGCCCATCATATAGTCGGCAAGGAGATAGTCAGATTCCATTCCATAATCTGGCCCGCAATGCTCATGAGTCTCGGTCTTCCCGTCCCTCAGAAGGTATACGGGCACGGCTGGCTCGTCATTGACGGCGGAAAGATGTCCAAATCCAAGGGCAACGTCGTAGACCCGTATGTACTGGCAGAGCGCTTTGGAGTTGACGCTTTGAGATTCTTCCTGCTCCGTACATTCCCGTTCGGATCCGACGGCAATTTCTCGAATGAGCTTCTGATAAACACCATAAATACAGACCTTGCGAATAACCTCGGAAATCTGGTATCCAGAACGACGGCCATGACCGAGAAGTACTTCGGCGGAACACTTCCTGAGGACCGTGAGGGGAGCGAAGCGGACAGCGAGCTTATTGAAATGATAAATGCGGTCCGCGGCAGATACGAAAAACAGATGGATGCTTTCCAGATCCATCTCGGGATAGATGAAGTTTTCAAGCTTCTGCAGCGCGCCAACAAATACATTGACGAGACGACTCCGTGGATACTTGCCAGAGACGAGAGCAAAAAGGCAAGACTTGCAACTGTCCTTTATAATCTTCTTGAGGCCATCAGAGTTTCGCTTATACTCCTTACCCCCGTGATTCCCGACAGCTGTGCCAAGGCTCTGGACCAGATCGGAGCGGATGCGGACTGCCGCACATGGGAGAGCGCCGGAAAGTTCGGAGCACTGCCTGTGAATGTCAGCGTCAGAAAAGGTGAGACCCTCTTCCCGAGGCTGGATACCGAGAAGGAGATCGCCGAGCTTGAGAAGCTCCAGCACAAAAAGAGCGTACCTGTCTCCGAGCCTGTGCTGCCTGATGTGACGATAGATGAATTTGCCAAATGCGATATGAGGACAGTAAAAGTGCTCTCCTGCGAGGCAGTTCCCAAATCCGAGAAACTCCTCAAATTCTCTCTTGATGACGGATCGGGAACACCGAGGCAGATCCTCTCGGGAATACACAAATTCTATGAGCCCGATGCCCTTGTCGGGAAGACGCTCGTCGCCATTCTGAATCTCCCGACACGCAAGATGATGGGCTATGATTCCAACGGAATGCTCATCTCGGCAGTGAAGGAGGAAGACGGCAAAGAACAGCTGCATCTTCTTATCCTCGATGACACTGTTCCCGCGGGCATGCGACTTTGCTGAGATCACCGGATCTTCTCTGTAAAATAATGATCAAACGGAGGTCAATGACCTCCGTTTTTTATTGTTTCAATTGAAATAGAGTTACGGATATGCTAAAATTATTCCAAAGCAGAACTGTTGTTCTGCAAAACGGAAAAAACATAAAAGGAGTGTATCTTATGATCAAATTCGCATCAAGAATGGATAACCTCAAAGGCAGCGCGATCCGTGAGATCCTGAAGATTGCGACTATGCCGGGAATGATCTCATTTGCAGGCGGACTGCCCGCTCCGGAACTGTTCCCCGTTGAGGAAATAACACAGGCTGCAGTTGCCGTTCTGAAGGAAAACGGCAAAAAGGCTCTCCAGTACGGAGAGACCCCGGGATATGAACCGCTCAGAGTCCAGATAGCTGAAAGAATGCTGGCCAAGAATAACATAAAGACAGACGCTGACCATATTCTCATTACTTCCGGAAGCCAGCAGGGCCTTGATTTTTCCGGAAGAGTTTTCCTGAACCCGGATGATGTGGTTATCATTGAGAGCCCGTCGTATCTCGGCGCGATCAACGCTTTCAAGACCAGTGAGCCGAAGTTCGTTTCCATTCCGACGGATAAGGACGGAATGATAATGTCCGAGCTCGAGAAAGTCCTTGCCACAAACGACAGAGTCAGGATGATCTATGTTATTCCCGATTTCCAGAACCCTTCGGGCCGTACATGGCCGCTTGAGCGCCGCAAAGCATTCATGGAAATCATCAACAAGTATGAGGTCCCCGTCATAGAGGATAACCCCTATGGCGAGCTCCGCTACAAGGGCGAATATCTCCCTGCTCTCAAATCCATGGATACAAAAGGCCTAGTGGTCTATCTCGGAACATTCTCCAAGATCCTCGCTCCGGGCTATCGTCTCGGCTGGGTATGCGCGGGCGATGAGATACTCGCAAAATACAACTTCATGGCTCAGGCAGCGTCTCTGCAGCCATCCACCATCAGCGCCATGGAGGTTTCAAAATTCATCGACATGTTCGATCTTGACGCTCATGTGGACCGTATCCGTGAGGTATACGGGCACCGCTGCAGATTCATGGTCGAATGCATGAGCAAGTACTTCCCCGAGGAAGCCGTATTCACGGATCCTGACGGCGGCCTGTTTACATGGGTAGAGTTGCCCGATTATATCGATACCGCGGAGATGGCTCCCAAGTGCCTCGAGAAGAATGTAGCCTATGTTCCGGGCATCGGATTCTTCCCGTACGGCGAAAAGAAAAACTGCATGAGACTCAATTACTCATGCATGCAGGACGAGAGGATAGAAGAAGGCATCAGCATCCTTGGCGGCGTCATGAAGGACTACCTCAAGAAGTAACAGAAAAAGAATAAACTGTTTTCAGTCAAGAGTAAGATTCCACTCGGTAACGGGTGGAATCTTTGCGTTCAGAACTGCATACTTTTCCCCGGTCTCAGACATCGTATAATATACAGCTTTGCCGCAGCCAAGCTCTGCAGCGAGCAGGTTTGCACACTTCACCGAAAGCTCCTCGTTTCTGCAGAGAAGCTCCTTAATTATGCAGACTCCGTCTTCCATGCAGCACGCAGCGAACCCGTATTCGTTCAGATAAAAGCCGCCGCCATAGCTTTCAAGAAGCAGCTTCTGCTGTTCAAGGAGGTGGTTTGAGAGTCTGACGTGGACCTTGTCCCTGAGAAAATTCTCACGCCAGAGCATATATTCTGTGGAGCTCATGCGCATACACATGCCTTTGATCGGGGAAGAGACTTCTTTTTTCTGACGCATAAGAATATTCTCCGTACCCAGAGTTTCACTGTAAAAAGAATAGAGCCGATCCTCGGACGGCAATGTGGCGAAGATAACATTTTTATCCCTGTCTATGCTGCCGAACTCCAGAGTTTTTTTGCATAGACCTTTGCCGATGCCTCTGCCTCTTGCTTCTTCAGATACAGCTACGGCGTAAACATAGGCGATGGGGATTCCGTGCTCCTCATTTACGTTCGGGAAAACCAGTTCCTGGCCTCTTATGACATATGCACAGCCGAGAACAGTTCCGTTTTCTTCAGCAACAACGGCGGTACCGTAGTCCTTCAGACCGTGTATAAAGCGCCTGACGAAGGATTCACCGTCTCCGAATACGGAGGTCCAGACAGAGGTCATAGCGCTTATATCTTTTTCATTGTATTCCCTGTACAGCAACATACTTTTTCACCATGAACTCCGGCTTGTAGCTTTCCTTCGATTTCCTCAGCGATTCAAGTCCCATATCATCTTCCCGGTTAATATATCTGATTTCCGGATATTTTGATCTTATCATTCTGGAGAACTCCCTGCAGACCATGGGGTATGCCCCGTTTACATCTGCACGGGATTTTTCTATATGGACGTCATACGTATCATTCGAGCATTTTTCACCGATGGTGAAGCCCATTATTTCTCCGTCCGCAAAAAGAACGCCTCCGTCAAAACCGAGCCTGTCAAAGAAAATAAAGCTCTTGTCGATTACATCCTCCTCGAAGCCCATCATGGCGTTGAAGTTGTCTGAGTGTGCTTTTTCCCAGCCGTTGTACATCTCGGCACAGTAAGGTATCAGCTGGGATGTAAGCGGTTCAAAATGCCAGTCATGCTCGGACTCAAAGCGGTTACAGTGGTTTTTCTTCCCGTGCAGCGCTTTACCGGAATAAGTGCAGAGCTTTTCAATATCGTATATATAATCGCTTATCTCAGGAGTCTCCCTGAAGAGGAATTTGCCCGGGAAGGCTTCTTCGAGCTGCGCTTTCTGGTCTTCAGTCACATATGTTATGACAAAGCTCTCGTTATTGGCTTTGGCGAGCATCTCCTCAGCCAGAACAGCTTCCTTCAGGTCCCCGGAACCGACCGGGAAAGCGTAGGCACTCTTGCCTTTGAGGCAGTGCCTTGATATCATTCGCTG
>JAEEGI010021721.1_pt1 | contig 12731 bp, 5 predicted proteins | sample 8958751 | NCBI WGS metagenome assembly JAEEGI01 (sample SAMN16246545, study PRJNA631951) | gut metagenome | biome: gut microbiome; feature: rumen; material: KS-attached | host: Bos | place: Iran: Karaj | collected 2018-10 | reverse complement strand
ATTTTTTACAAAAATGATTATAAATAAACCACATACAGATAGAATTTGGGATATTACTTTATTAGAAAATGGAAATATAGCAACAATTTCTATGGATAATATTTGTAGTTTCATTAAAATAAATGAAAATAATTTTGAAATAAAAGGAACAATAAAAAAACAAATTGTTAATAAGGAAAAATTTAATTCTTTTTTAATTTTATCTGCTCAATATGTTGCAATTCATACATGGCATAATTTATTAATATTTAAAATACCTGAAGAAGGAAAAGAGGAAAATAAAGAAATTATAGAAAGAGACTATTCAAATTTAGAAATAGATACTTATGCAGGATTAATTTTAAAAAATATTGAAGGAAATAATGTTTATTTTTTTTCAATTTTAAGTGGACAAAATTTGATAAATTTATGGAAATTTAATTTAGAAACTGAAGAATTAAGTGAACCATTTTCTATAAATTATCAAACTGGAATTCATTATTCAAGTTTTAGTGGTTCTTTATGTAAATATAATGAAGAATGTTTCTTTGTTGGAGGATATGAAATTTGTGGTTATTATCTTATTTCATATAATAATTTAGAAGTTATGTTTCATGATGTCCCTAATAATAATCATTTTCAAAGTATTTGTGTTATGCCTGATGAAACTTTTATATGTGGTGAAAATTATGGGAATACTAAATTTCTTTTGAGAAGATATCAAATTATTAATGATGAAAGTTTTTTAGTCGATAATATTAATGATGGTAATGATGATGAATCACTTAAAAAAAATCCAATTACTATTATTTGTTTAGATAATTCTACTATTGTTGTTGGAGATTATGATGGAAGTATTTCATTATGGGGATAATTAATATAATATTTTCATGATTTCAAATTATTACAACTAATTTTATATGATTTATATAATTAAAATTTATTTATATATGGATTACAATCTTATTATACACTAAACTTGAATATATTAAATAAAAATTCCAAAAAATTTAAATTTAAAAGATTTTTTAAATTTCTTATAAACTTTAATAAAACTTTATTAAAACCATTTTTTTATATTCTGTTGTTAATTAAATCATATTGTAATTAAACTATTCAGAAAGGATTTTTTCATTAATATGTTTTTTGGGTTTCTATTTTTCTAAAATAAATTCTAAATATGAATCATAAAATTTGATTAAGGTTTTTTCTTCATATCTTTAAATCCTTTTGTTTGTTTTTAATTTGGCCTGAATGATTTTTTTTTTAAAATTTTTCAATTTCAAAATTTTAGAACTAGAATAAATTTAAGAATAATAAAAGAATTTATTTGGATTTAGTTCTGATAAAAAATAGAATTATAAAATTTTTTATTTGAATTAAAAAATTTAGATTATATTCAATAAGAAATACCAATCAAAAAGTGTATATTTCATATGATTGTTTTTTTAATAAATGAGGTTTTATAGACTATTTAAATGTAGAATTTCTTTATTAATCTCCAAATTAAAGGTAATTCATATTCTAAGAAATATATTTAAATATTTGCAAAAGAAATTAATTATTATGAAAAGAAATAAAATTTTCATTTGATTTTCTCTTCTCTTTCAAATTAAAACAAAAGTTAATTTGATTAAAATGAAAAACTTCAAAAATAAAATTTTGGTAATATGGATTATTAATAATATTTCTTTTTGCTCCTTTAATTTTTTTACATTATTTTTACATTGTTGATTCTTCATTTTTTTGAAAATTTTTAATTTTCCAAAAAAAATTCTAACATATGAAAACAACAAAAGGTAATATAAAAATTCAAAATTTAAAAAAATCAAATGCTTTTAAATATAATTATATTTTTATTTTAATTTATCACAATCACATTAATATAAGAATCAAATACAATCATTTCAAATAAAATTCATTAAATTTAAATTTTCACTTAATAAGTTCATATTTTTAGAAAAAAAATAATTATTGAAAAAAATTCTATTTTATTTTAAGAATTTATGTATTTTATAATTTATTATTACTTATTCCAAAATTTTTTATTAACCATTTTTCAAAATTTTCACCGTCTTTAGTAAATAATTGATTATTTTTAAATAATAAAAATAATTTAATTTTATCAAAAAGATATTGATTATTTGAAACTTGTATTATTTCCATTGGTTTAATAATATTATCGCTATAATATTCATTTGTAATTCTTTCAATTTCCATTATAATATTTTCACCTTCATTTTTTGATTCTGAATGATTGTTTTGAATTTCAAATTTGTGATTTATTTTTCTTTTTTTTAAAATTTTTTCCAATTCTTCTGATTCATTTTTATCTAATTTTTCTGAAATATTATTTGGACATTTTTTTAAAATATTTAATATATCAATCATTGCATTTATATCATTATTATCAGAAGGAGAAAAATTATTTAATTTGCTTTCAATATATTTTTCATTTTCTTTTATTTTTTGAAAATTTTCTTGAAATTTTTTATTAGTTTGTTTTATTTCATTTGATTTATTATAAGTATAAATTAATTGTTGTTTTATTTCTTTTTTGTTGTTTTTATATTCTTCTTTTTCTTGAAGATAATTCGTAAATTTTTTTTTTGTTTTTTCTTTTAATTTTCTGTTTTCATCTGTTATATTTTTTATTGCTTCATTATACATATTTATTATATTTTCTTTTTCTTCTATTAATTTAAAATAAAGTTTTCTTTGAGATTCAATATCAGATGTTATTTTTTTATTATCATATAAATCTTGAATGTTATTTATTATTATATTTATATCTGTAAAAATTTTTTCTATTTTTAATTCATTTTCTTCGTTTTCTTCATTTTCATCTAAACTTTGATTTGAAGTTAATGAAATATTTTTAAAAGATGTATTTAAAATATTATTATTTTCACTTTCTTTTATTTGTTTATGATTTACAAAAATTTTTTCAAAACTTTCATTTATATTATTTACATTTCTGTCATGGAATTTTTTTAAAGAAATATATTTTACTTTTTTTTTCTTTTTAGGTTTTTCTAATATTTTTTCTAATTTTCCTTCAACTAATATTTGTCCAACAGGTTTATCATTATTAAATTGATTAATATCAATTCCCATTTGTTTAAATTGTTCTTTATATAAAATAAAATTAATTAATTTTTGAAAAGAATATCTATAATCTAAATCTTCTTTCAAAATATGAATTTCTCCTTTTCCTAATTTAAAATATTTTTCTCCTGAAGGAAATAAAATTGTTAGATAAATAATATTATTTCCTTTTTTTAAAATATTATATGATTCTAATATAAATGGACTAGATTGAGGATAATTAAATCTGTATATTTTATTATCATATTGAAGATCAAATACAAATTCTTTTAATTCAATATAAGGAATAAAAAATTTTGAAAATCGAAGATTCATTTTAAATTCTTTTATATTATTACATAATTTTAAGGGAGAATTAAATGACATTTATATTTTTGAATTTTTAAATATTTTCATATTTAAATATATATAAAAATATATATTATTGAAAAAAACTTATTATTTATAAACAAAATTTTATTGTTCATTTCCATCAGATGATTGAACAGTTGTAATTATTTTAGGTAAACTCTTTTTTAAAATTAATCTTTTTTTATGAATAAGTTCTAAAATTGGAGAATTTAATTCTAATATTCTTTTATTAAAATCTTGTTGAAATTTATCAAACCTTTTATCACTTGGATTTGTAGATACTGATAAATTTTTTTTTAAAATAGGTAATTCTGTTGTAGAACTAGATTTTATATTTTTTAAATTAAATTCTTTATCATTAGAATTTAAAGGGCTTATAGGAGTTAAAAATATATTATTTCTACTTTTTGGGTTAATAGCCCTACTACTTTTTTTTTCAATTTTTTCAATTTCTTCTTTTTCAACTTTAGTCACTTTACTTTTATTAATTGAAACTTTAATACTTTTAATTTTATTCTGAATATCACCATAAAATTCGTCTTTTTCTTCTTCTGTTAAATTTTTTATAAAAATTGGATAATATCTTCCACTAAATATTGACATATTTTGAAATAAAATCTCAGTTTTTACTGTTTGATCTTCTTTTTTTTTAACAATATCTGAAATAATATTATATTCATTTTGAACAACTTTTTCTAAATGCTTTAAATCAATATTATATTTCCAAGTAGTTGAACAATTCTTTCTTAATTTTAATCCCCTAATTAAAAATAGTAATTTTTCTTTTGCATTATTTTCCATAACTTGAGTAGAATATTGATAAATATTAGTATAACTAGAATTATCATTTTTTGAATTATTTTTTTTATCAAGAGAATTTTCTATTTGTGATCTATATATAATTTTAGTAGAAGGAGATTTATATTTTCTTTTCTTACCTCTAACAATAAAATTATATTCTTCATTTTCATCATCATTATTATTCTTATTTTTATTTTCTTGAATTTTTTCTAAAAAAGGATTATTATCCATAAATTGAATTGCAATTGGAACTGGATTTGTAGAATTTACTTCTTGTTTAAGAGTATCAATATATTGTCCATTGTTAATAGAAAATAAACTTACTTCCTGATCAGTACTTGTTGATATTATTATTTCTGGATAAACATTTAAAGGAACATATAAATTAACAATTCCTTGTTTATGACCAGAAACTCTATATATATTGTTTATTTCAATTTCATGAACTAATTTATATAATTCATTATCTTTTAATTTACTATTAAATATTTTATAAATTTCTCTCAAATCAAAACAAGATAAAAATCCTTCTTGATCTCCTAAAAACAAAAAATGAGTTTGAATATCATAAAAACTTGCATAAATTATACTTTTATAAAGTTCATCATTCTTATTATCTGTGAATTTACCAAATTTTTCACCTAATAAAATTTTATAATAAGGATTAGAAATACTAACAAATAACTTTTTTGTTCCTGTATCAGAAGACATAAAATATAATCCAATATCAGTAATATTACATAAACACGAAATACCTTCTCTTCTAAAAACATTATCATCTTCTAATATATCTCCATCAAATCTTAAATGAGAAATATCATATAATGATATTCTTCCATTATTAAATCCCATAATTATCATAGTATTTGGATCATCTAAAATAGCATATTTTAAAATTAATTTTTCCTTAGATTTTATCATTATTAAAGGATCAATAATTACTTCTTTAATTACATTAGTTTCAAGTAATTCTTCATCAGTATGAAATTTTATCATTTGATCAGAAGAAATTGAAACAACCATATTTAATTTTGTTACAAACATTATATTAACCACATCCTTATTATGTTGAGAAAATTCTTTTATAAGAGTTCCATTTGATAAATTAAAATTTTTTATTCTTCCATTATTATCACCTAAGAATAATCTTTTCATATCTTTATCAAAACAAAAACAAGTTATTTCACCATTATCCATTAAATTATCATAAACTATTCTAACTTTTCCAGTTAAAATACTCCAAAATTTTACTAATTTACATGATACAGTTATTATATCACAAGTTCTATAATTATAATTACAACCTAAAATAAAATTATCATCTGTTGATTCAGGATTACAAACTTTTCCTTTTTCATAAAGAACAAATTTATCACCATAAATTAATATTTTTCTCATTTTTGGAATAGATAATAAATGTAAAGTACTCGAGATTTTTTTTTTTTTAAATTGATGTTCATCACTTTTTTTAACATGATTTCTTTCATATAATATATTATCACTAGTATTTAAAGATTGAAAATTATAATAATTATTAATATCCCAAATTTTAATATTACCCATAATATCTAATGAAATTAATTCATTTTCATATTCATTTAATGCAATTGTATTAACACTTGAGTTATGACCTTCTAATTTATATATACAAGTATCATCATGGTAAGGATCATAAATATAAATATTATGTTCAAATCCACAAGTAAAAATTAAATTTTTAGTATGATCAAGACACATTTGATAAATTCCAGTTTGTTGATCACTATAAATTTTTTTTGGTTTTTTCATTACTGTATCCCATAAAACTAAAGAACCATTATAATAAGCTGCACATAATAATCTTAATCTATCTATTACTTCTAAACATGAAACTGTATCTCTTTTTTCATTAAAATTTAATATACTTTTTCTATTTAATTTTATTAATTCACTTTCTACATGAGAATGACTCTTTGATTTAGTTAAAAATTTAGAATTTTTATTTAATGAAGAATTTGGGTTATTTTCATTTTCTTTTGTTTTAATATATTCTTTTACTTCTTTATAACTTAAAGTACCAATTGGTTTTGGATTATATAATTCCCAAATTAAAATCCCTCCATCTGCTAAACCAGTATATAATTTTTTTTTATAATTATCAAAACACATTGATATTACTGGTTGATCTATTGATAATATTGGTAATTCTATTGTACTTTCATTTAATTTAAATTTATATATTGAATTTACATTTTGAAAATCTGATAAACTTCTATTATATTTCCAAGCTGTTATTTTATTATTACTTGATGATATTAGTAATATATCATATTCTTCTATAAATATTGTTTTTGTTATTGTTATTTTTAATTGTTTTGTTTTTATTTCTTGTTTTTTTTTATTTTTTATAAAGTCTCCATTGTTAATATTATATATTTCTTTTTTTACTTTTTCTGGAGTTGGAACTCTTAATAAATTTAAAATATTATTCTTTTTATTAGTAGTAGTTTTAGGTAATTCAAAAGAATTTTTTTTTTCTTTTTCTAATAAAATTTCGGTTTTTTTATTTAATTCTTCTAATTCAATTTGTTCAATTTCACTTTGAGTATCTTTAATATTAATTTCAAAAGTTTTTTTTTGACATGATTCTCCATCATAAAAAAATATTTTAGATTTCCCTTCTTGAACAATACCAATTAAATTATATTTTTCAATATAAAAAGCATAACCAACATTATCATTTCCATTAACAGAACTTGTAGATAAACCATATCCAATTTCATCTTTATTATTATCACGTCTGTCAATTAATTTATTACTAATTGAATAATGTTTTAATCTATAAATTGAATTATCAAAATGAATTTCATTTGTAGAATGAATTATATAATTTGTAAATTCATCCCATTCTAATTTACCATTTGAATTTAAGTCTATTTCATCAAATAATCTAGAAAGTAATTTTATTAGAATTTCTTCTCTATTAGGAATGTTTGGATGCCATTTTAATAAGTGTCTTTTTAAAATTGATATAAAAGTTTGTTTATTTAATTTTCCTAATTGCTCTTTAAAATGCTTTTTTATTATTTTTATAGATGATGGATCAAAACCTATTCTTAAGTCGTTAAATAATTTTTCATTTTTTTCTAGTTTTTTTGAATATGTTGTTCTTGGAGAATATATTAAAGAGAATTTTTCAAATTTATTCAACATTATTTTTTTTTATTTATTTTTTGGTTATTGAATTCATATTATTTTAATGTTTAATTTTATTTATTTTTTTTATAGGGAACATAATTTAATTAAAAAGAATATAGAGATTTATTTAGTAAATTAAAATGGGCATAATTACTTTTTCTACTTTATATTCTGGAGTTTTAAATGAAAAATATTTAAAGGAAATTTCATGTTTTTAGAAAATTATTTTGATAAATTATTTTAAATTAAAAATTTAAATTGTTCTTTAGCTCAATTATCTATTGCTTGGGTTATTGTTAAAAACGATATTTCTACTTTTTATTTTATGTATCAGTCATGTAGTCAATCAGAAGGGAATTTAAAAGTTTTAGAAGTTTATAAACAAATTTTAGATAATACTCCTAGAGGAGAAATTCATTATAGAGAAAGGAATTTCCTAGTACAAGAAATATTAATTTAGGAATTTATTATGTTAAGGATTTACCTTTCAATTGTTTTTTTTCTTTTTTCATTGAAAAAAGCTTATTAATTTTTTTTATTTTTTTACATCTATTTCTTATATAATAATAAATTATTAATTAAAAAAAAACTGATTAATTCAAAAATAAAAAAATATAATATTATAAAATAAAATTGTAAATAAAGGATGAAAAAGAAACAAGACAAAAAACCAGTGAAAAAAGAACAAGGAAAAACAGAGCCAGAGAATAAATTACCTCCAAAACAAGAAAAAATTCAACAAGAAGAAGAAGAAGAAAAAGAACATCCAGGTAATATACATGAAGAAAACAAAGAAGAAGAAAAATTAGAAGAAATTAAACAACCAGAAATAACAGAAAATAAAATTGAATTAAATGAAGCACAAAAACATTTAGAAAAAATTAAAGAAAAATATAATATTAATATAACAAATAATGCAGCAAAATCATTAGAAGGTATAATGAATGATATTAAAGAAGATTATAATAAAAATAAAATTCAATTTGGTCAAAATCAAAAAGATATTGAAAAAATATTAGAAAAAAATGAAAGTAAAAATGATCATCATATTAATCAAGAAGAAAAATATATTATAAGTAAAAGAAATTTAAAAAAATTACGTGAATTAAAAATTGAAAAAGAAAATTTAGAAAAAAAAATTCAACTAATAGAAATTAGAAAAAAAACTCTTGAAGAAGAAGGAAAAATGAATTTAAATGAAGTTGATAGAAATATTCAAATAAAGGAATTAAGAGAAATAAAAGAAAGTTTATATGATAATAAATCAAAATTATCTCATATTGAATATTGTATTAAAGATATTTTAGCAGAAGAAAATAATTTAACAAGAGATGAAAAAATAAAAGAGTTTTTAAATAATTTTGAAAGAGATAAAGAAATAATTGAAATTAAATCAAAAGATTATTTTAAGAAATATAAAGAAAAAAAGGATAAAATAAAACAAAAAGAAAAAGAAATGAAAAAAATAATCGAAAACGAACAATTACAATTAATAGAAAATAAAAAAAAACAATTAGATTTATTGCATGATAAAGCAAAAGAAAGACGACAAAAAGAAAAAGAAAAAAGAGAAGAATTAAAGAAAAAAGAAGAAGAAAAAGAAAAGGAAGCACAAGAAAAATTAAAGCAATTACAAGAAGAAAAAAAATTCAAAGATAGAACAAACATGAAAGAAAAAGATTATTTATATAGTCAATTTAAAGAACAATATTTAAAAAATAAAGAAAATGAAATTAATGATTTTTTATTAGAAAGAAAAAAGAAAAATGAAGAATCAGCAATTTCTCATAAAGAGTTAAAAGAATTTACAAGAAAATGTGATAAAGATATTCAGGAACAAAAAAAAAAACATGAAGAAGATAAAAAACACTTACTTTCAGAATGGAAAAATAGAAATGCATTAATTTCCAAATATAAAACAAATCTATTTCAATCATATGATGAAGAAAGAAGACAATTAGAAAAAATGGAAGAAGAAAAAATGTTGGAAAAAAAAAAATCATATGAGAAAAAAATATGGTATTCAAAAGAAAAAATTGAAAAACCTGTACCATCAGAAAAATTAAGAAAAATAAGAGAAGATAATATAAAAAAAATAACAGAAAAACCTACATTTAAACCAAAAAAAAGAAAAATAATATTAAATAAACCTCCTAAATATACTTGGGAATTAAAATTAGAAGAAATTGATATTAATAATCCTTTAGGAACTTCAGTTGAAATTCAAAAAGCTATTAATAAAAAACCTAAAAAATATTATCTTATTGAAAATAAAAATATTGTTAAACCTGAAAAAAAAATTGATTATTTAGAACATTTTATTAAAGAAAGAGCTGAAACTGAACAAAATTATGATAGTGAAGATATGATGAAAAAATGGGATAGAATTGTAAATAATAAAAACAATTCTATTGAAACTAATTTAAATAATGTTCAAGAAAAAGCTAATTTATTAGAAAGAAAAGCTATTGAAAATGAAAATATTCTTAGAATTAATGGAGGAATAGAAAAAAATCCTGCTTTAAGTAAAAAAGTTTCTAATTATTTAATTGATTCTATTCATGCTAAATTAAGTATGATTGATAATATGGGAAAGAAATAAATATGATATTTTTATTTATTATGATTATTGTTTATAACATATTTATGAGATAGATTTAAAAATATTTTATTAATTAATGGTTTTATTCTTAGAAAATAGACAAAAATTAAAAATAATGTTTTATATATATTAAAATGAAAAAAAATTAAATTTAAATTATTAATTAAAAGATTAAAAAAGAAATCCAACAAAAAATCAAAAAAAAAATCTATACTTTTATTTTAGAATCAATGCGTTTACTTCTTTTTTTTTCAGAAGCTGGAAATGAAGTTTTTTTTTCTTTTTTATCTTTTTTATCTTTTTTTTCTTTGGAAGAAGACCTTCCTTTTCTACGTTTTTTAACATAATATCCAAATTCATTAAATTGTTCATTTTCAGCATTATATCTTTCTCTGTCTTTTTCAGATAATTTATAATATTTTTCTTTCTTCTTTTCTTCTAAATCTTTCCAAGTTTCAGCACATTTATGAATAATTTCTTTAAAATTTAAATTTTTATTTTCTTTTTTTATTTCAGCCATTTTTTCTGTTAAAAAATAGGGGAAAGGACCTTTTGGTTTTTTAGGTTCATCAAAAATTCTATTCTCAAATTTCTTCATTTTTTCTTCATATTTTTTTCTTTCAATTTCAGCTTTTTCTTCAATACTTTTTTTTTCTTTTTGATAGATATTTTTCCATTTTTCATTAACAATTTCATAAAATCTTTTTCCTTTTGGAACAGTAATTCCTTTTAAAGAAGTGAAAAACAAATTAAAAGCATTAGGAGGTTTTTTGGGTAATAAATGTTTAATATTTTTCCTATATAATAGTCTTCTATAAATATAGCATAATTTGATTTTTCTTGCTTTTTTTAAATAAGAATTTTTAACATCTTCACTTAAATTCTCCCATAATTTTTTTCCTTCCTTAAAAATATTAACTTTACCTTTAAAACAACCTTCTTTAGCTTTTTCACTTAAAAATATTTTATACGCTCCAGCAGGTCTTTTAGGTCTTATTCCATTAATAATTTCAAAAAAATCTCTTCTTTTTTTCCTTTCTTCATTCATTTCATTCGCATATTCATAATATTTATTTTTTTCTTTATTAGATAAATGTTTCCATACTTTTGATATTTCTTTAAAATTAGGAATTTCTTGCTTTTTATTCTTACATTCTTCTACATGTTTCTGAATAAATACTGCATATGGTGTTATACATCTTAATTGTTTTGCTTTTTCCCACCAAGTATCATTTTCTTTTTTTTTTAAATTCCATTCTTTTTTTTCTTCTTTACTCAATTTTTTCCAATCTTCCATTGCTTTTTTTTTTTGTTGTTTTTATATCTTCATCTTTCCCAAAAGCTTGTTTTAATCTTTCATTTAAAAATAATCTATAAGCTGTTGTACCATATTGATTATATTCACTAAAGAAATAATGTTTTATTGTTTCTAAATCATGCTTATATTTTTCTTTTTCTTCTTCTGATTTTTTTTCATATTTTTCCTTTTCACTTTTTAATAATTTTGACCATTTTTCTCCTAATTTCTTTACTATTGAAACCATATTTAATTTTTCATCTTTTAATTTTTCATTTTCATAATTTTCACATATGAAAATTGAAAATGATGGTCTTGGTCTTTTTAATGTTATTGTTTCTAAGATATTGTCTAAGTCTTCCGTTTCTTTTATTGCATTTGTTAAAGTTGAAATAAATGATTTTTGTTCTTCATTTTTATTTTTATTTTGATTTTTTTTTGTGGTTTTCATTTTTTTAATTTTTTAGTTAATTTTTTATTTTAATTTTTACCTTTTTATTTGACATTTATATTACTTTTTACGTTAAATTAAATTTAAAATTTGAATTTTGAATTTTTTATTTTTTCAAAAAATTTATATTATTTTTTTATTTAATATGAATATTTATTAATTATATATAAAAGAAAAATTAATCATCCAAATTATAAAAATATTATGATAAACCATATTAATAATTTTTTTAAAAGATATTATAAATTAATATTAAAATCAAATATTATAAAATAAAGAAAAAAGTTTTGTGATAAAAATATCAATTAATTTGTCGTTAAATTATTTTATAATATTTTAAAATGGAAAAATATATTAATAAATTATAATTGGTACTTCCTTTTTCTAAATATTTATTTCTATCATAAACAAATAATAAATTAATTTTTAAAGATGAAAAATAAAAAATCTACAATTCCATTAGGAGATAAATATCTATTATTTCCAAAAGAAAAATTAGGAAAAGGAGCATTTGGAGAAGTATTTTTAGGATTAGATAAACAAACAAATAATTATGTAGCAATAAAAATAGAAAATTCAAAAATTGATAATCAATTAACTCAAGAAGCATTAATATTAAAATATTTACAAGGTTGTAATGGAATTCCTCAATATCATTCTTTTATAAAAAATAAAAATTATAATTTTCTAATAACAGATTTATTAGGTCCAAATCTTGAATCTCTTTTTGAAAAAATGAATAATCACTTTTCAATTAAAACAATAATATATTTAGGTATTGAAATGATAAATATAATAGAAGATATACATAAAAGACATATAATTCATAGAGATATTAAACCAGAAAACTTTGTAATTAGTTTAAATAAAAATTTAAAAAATAATTCAATATATCTAATTGATTTTGGTTTAAGTAAAAGATTTAGAAATCCCAAAACAGGAGAACATATACCATATAAAGATAA
>JAEEGI010021718.1_pt1 | contig 12733 bp, 13 predicted proteins | sample 8958751 | NCBI WGS metagenome assembly JAEEGI01 (sample SAMN16246545, study PRJNA631951) | gut metagenome | biome: gut microbiome; feature: rumen; material: KS-attached | host: Bos | place: Iran: Karaj | collected 2018-10 | reverse complement strand
GAACAGTGAACCCACACCAGACACACCGGCAATGACAAACACCATCAGCATCGGATAGCGCAGCCATTTCAATTCTGCGGAGTAACTGTACTTGTTCTTCTTCCGATGGAATCGGGCCAAGACATCCTGAAAGATGCCTAACGGGCAGATAACGGAGCAGTAGATACGTCCGAAGACGAGTGTCAGTAGGACAAGTGCCACAACGACAATGACATTGAGTGCCATCACGGCAGGCAGGAACTGGATCTTAGCAAGCCAGCCCAGCCAACAATGCAGCGTCCCCGTGAAGTCGAGGAAGAGCAAGGTTATCAGTACGAAAACCACTGCTGCAAGGATTGTTCTGATTTTACGTAACATGGTTATCTCATATTTGTTTAGTTTCACTTCTTTACCCGTTGAGTTTCACAATCAGGATGCTCAGTTCATAGAGCAGCCATATCGGCAGAGCAACAACGAACAGCGTGAAGGCATCTGTCGTCGGCGTAATGATCGCAGCAGCCACAAGTATCGTCACGATAGCATGTTTGCGCCATTTCTGCATCATTGAGGCATTGATCAAGCCCATCTTACCCAAGAGCCAACTAACCACTGGTAGTTCAAAGATGATACCCATCATAAGACACATCATCAACAGCGTATCGATATACGACTGCAATGTCAGCATATTCGCAACGTCGGGACTCACCTGATAGGTTCCAAGAAACTTCACCGTCAAAGGGAAAATGAGCAGGTAATTGAGAACCGTTCCCAACATGAACATCACATAGCCAGTGCCCACAAGCAATGTGGCGTATCTTTTCTCATTGTCATAGAGCGCTGGTGACACAAATCGGAAGAGTACATATAATATATAAGGTGAAGCCACTAATACACCCGCATAGAAGGCGGTCTTCATATGAATCATAAACTGCTCCGTCAAACCCGTATTCATCAGATGGATACTGAACGGCTCTACACCCATCAGCCTATAAGTGATGAAATCGCTGGTACGGGGTGCTAACACCACAGCAAACAACTCATCTTTCAGACAGAAGGCAAATGCAGCAATCAGAACTGTCACTACGAGAATCCGAATAAGAACAGAGCGCAGTTCGTCAAGATGATCCCAGAAGGTCATTGGTGGGACTTCACTCATCCTTTTTCTCTTCCTTCGTGACGTCTGTCACCTCATTCATGCCCTCCTTGAAATTCTTCACGCCTTTACCCAGTCCTTTCATCAGTTCTGGGATCTTCTTGCCGCCAAAGAGAAGTAGAACAACAAATGCGATGATCAGAATCTCAGTGGGGCCTATGTTCATAAAAAGTAATTGCGATCCAAACATAATCTTAAGCATTTAGTTTACGTGGGCAAAGTTAATCAAAAAAGCCGAAAGCACCAAACTTTACGGCAACTTTTTGAAAACAAATTGTTCCCACACTGGGAATGAAATGTTCCCACACTGGGAACAAAACATTCCCACGTTGGGAATAAAAAACCACCTTTAGAACTCCACATAGGGGAGCAGGCGGGTGATGACCTCAGGAGGGAAATCGCGTGAGAGCCGGAGATCATTGAGAGAGTGCAAAGGTCCGTGCAGGCGGCGATAATCGGTAATATCCTTCGCCTGATAAAAATTGATATAAGGGTGACGTTTCAGTTCATTCAAGGTCAGTTTATTGACATTCAACTTCTGCGGAGTGGCTCCCTCAACAACGAGAAAGCGTTTGGACTCTGCAGGAAAATTCTCGATTTCATCGAGTTGATCAACGTTTACATATCCTCCCAGACGTTGTCCATACTGTACGATCTTTCTGGCAAAATATGGACCGATGCCAGGTACTGTCATCAGTTCTGTGGTGTCAGCCGTATTCAGGACCACATGCGCCGTCTCTGCAATCTTCTGAGGATAATGATGCACAAACGTGGTGTCATGCTTAGCAGTGGCTGATGCGCTTTCCTTTACCAACGTCGCAGCAGGCAGGTAATCCGATGAGATACGGATATAAGGTTCCAATTCACGATACTCCTTCACTGTCAAGCCATAGAGGCGGGCAAAGTCAGTCTTCTCACGATAGATACCACCAGCTGCACGGTATTTATAAATATTCCTAATCTGCCAAGTCTGAAGCCCCAACCGTCGTAATTGGGCACTGTCTGCCGTATTGGGGTCAAAAAAGAAACGTTCGACCTGCCGAGTGGGAAGAGAAGAGTTGCTGACATTTCTAACATGGCTAGAATCTCTAGAAGTTCCAGAAATACTAGAAGTACTGGGACTACCAGTGAATAAGATTATTCCTAATGCTATCACAATCACAGTCAGTAAGGCGAGTATCACCTTACGATCGGATTTCTGAAGATAAAAGAATTCCCGCATCATAGAATGCCGAACTGATGGAGGAAAATCAAGAGGATGCAGATGGGCACAATAAAACGAATGGTAAAGCGCCATACATAGAAAAAGGAGTGGCCGATCGTTCCGCCATTTGTAAACTCATCCCTTAACAGTTTCTCACTCACAAACCATCCCAGCATAATACTCGTCAGGAATGCGCCTGTCGGCAGCATCAGTTGGGCTGTCAGGAAATCACAGAAATCCATCAGTGACATTCCGAAGAGTTGTAATCCGCTATAGGCACCAACAGAGAACGAGCAGAATATAGCCAACAATGCACAGACGGATGTCAATATCCAAGCAGCATGCTGGCGCGAGATCTTCAATTCCTCATGGAAGAAGGCCGTACCTATCTCATGCATAGAAACCGTGGAGGTCAGCGCTGCAAACACCAACAAGGCATAGAACATAATAGAGATGACATAACCCACCACAGGCATCCCACTGAATGCCTGTTGGAACACATTAGGTAATGTGATAAATATCAACGACGGTCCACTATCTGGCTGTACACCCACGGAAAAGGCTGCAGGAAAGATCATCAGACCAGCCAGGATGGCAATACCTGAGTCGAGTAATGCAATCTGAGTGGCAGAACCCAACAGATAAGTATCGCGTTTGAAATAGGAGCCATAAGTACACAGGCAGGCTGTTCCCAGACTCAGGGAGAAGAACGCCTGTCCTAAAGCCTCCAGAAATACATTCGTACTCACCTTCGAGAAGTCGGGCTTCAGCAAAAAAGAGATTCCCTTCTCTGCACCAGGCAACAGACAAGAGGCCACCACAATGATGATCAACAACAGCAGGAGCAGTGGCATTAACAGTTTGGCAACCCGTTCAATCCCTTTATTCACACCACGTGCCACCACGAAATGCGTGATCAATACGAAGACCACAGCCCACAGACAAGGCCAGAACGGATCACTGGAGAAAGTCTTGAAGTAGTTGACGACATAGGCTGCATCGCCATTCAACTGACCAACAATCGATGCATACAGATACTGCAGGCACCAGCCAGCCACTACTGCATAGAAACCCAGGATGATCGTAGATGTCAGAATACCCAGATAACCGATAAACCGCCACCTCCGATGCCCCATACTTGCATAGGCACGGGCAGCATTCGCCTGTGCATAGCGACCTATCAGGAACTCGCTGGTCATACCAGGAATGCCCAGTAGCAACACGCATCCGAAATAAACCAGAATAAAGGCCGCTCCTCCATTCTGCCCTGTCATAAAGGGGAAACGCCATACATTACCCAAACCTACAGCCGAACCTGCCGTAGCAAGGACTATGGCTATTTTACTACCGAATACGCCTCTTCCCTCCATTTAAAGCAGCCCAAACTGACGAAGGAAAATAAACAAGATACAAATGGGACACACATATTTCACCAGGAAGAGATAAATATGGAACAAACCACCATTATCAAGTGTTCCCCTATTGGTGAATTCATCGCGCACAATCTTATGGGGCACAAACCAACCAATCAGGATGCAGGTTAGGAAGCCCACGATAGGCAAGAACAACTGTCCTGTGACAAAGTCGAAGAGACTGAATAGTGACATACCAAAGAAGTGGTAACGCTCCACAGCACCCAGAGAAAGGGAACAGAAGATGGCTAAAAACATGCAACTAATAGCGACAATCAAGGCTGCACTCTTACGGGTGGTTCCCATCTCCTCTTCCAGAAATGCCGTACTCACCTCATGCAATGACATCAAAGACGTCAAGGCTGCCATTGACAGAAGGATATAGAACAGCATGGCTATGATGTAACCCAAACCAGGAATAGCACTAAAGGCCTGTTGGAATACATTGGGCAAAGTAATAAAGAGCAACGAGGGACCACTGTCAGGATTCGTACCTACAGAAAAAGCAGCAGGGAAGATAACCAAACCTGCAAGTAATGCCACTAAGAAATCAATGATACCGATCTGTATAGCAGAACCAGGCAAATTGGTATGTTTAGAGAAATAACTGGCATATGTACAGATACAGCCCATGGCGATGCTGAGGGAATAGAACGACTGTCCGAGAGCAGCAAGGAACACGTCGCCATTCACCTTTGAGATATCAGGACTCAGTAGGAATTCTATACCTTTATCTGCATTAGGCAACATGCAAGAGGCCACCACGATGATCAGCAATAAGATAAAGAGGATAGGCATCATGAATTTTGAAGCCCGCTCAATACCATCACGCACGCCGTTCTCAATAATCAGATAAGTAGCCAGGAGGATAAGGAATGTCCAGAACACAGGCTTGACCGGATCCTGAGAGAAAGTCTCGAAATAAGAACTGATATATGCCGGATCGCCTTGTAGTTTTCCAAGAAGCGAGGCCCATACGTATTCAAGACACCATCCTGAGACCACAGCATAGTAACTGGATATCAGGAAACCAGTCAACACACCCATATAACCGATCAGCGTCCAAGCAGAACCACCGGAGATCTTACTGAATGCCCGTGCCGTATTGGATTGTCCATGACGACCGATAATGAATTCGCTGACCATACAGGGGATGCCAAGCAACAACACACAGAAGACGTAGATGATAATGAACACAGCTCCACCGTTCTGACCCGTCATATAGGGGAAACGCCAGATATTACCCAGTCCTACAGCAGAACCTGCTGTCGCTAGAATCACACCAAGTTTACTGCCGAAACTTGCTCTTTCCAGTTTTGACATATGCACTTTTCTCATAATTCGTTGCAAAAGTATAAATTATTTCTTAATTTTGCAGCAAAATTTTAAGTAAATATGCATTTTTTGTTTCATTTATTGAGAAAATACCCGTTTTCAGTCTTCTGTATCGCACTGATATGGATTCTTTCCTTTGTTCCTTTTTTTCCAGAGACACCACTCGACAATGTGGAATTCATTGACAAATGGGTACATATCATCATGTATGGAGGCACCTTCACCGTGCTATGGATAGAATACATCCGGAAACATCAGTCGCCTGACTACGAAAAGCTCTTCTTCTGGGCATGGCTGATGCCTGTCGCCATGAGCGGCATCATCGAACTGCTACAAGAATACTGTACAGGGGGAACAAGAAGTGGGGAATGGCTTGATCTGGCAGCCAACAGCACAGGCATCACCCTTGCAGCCGTTATCGGTCTACTGATTTATGCTCTGGCCAGGAGGTAAATGGACATTTTGTCAGATAAGCATTGTAATAACGGCGATCACCAGTGACCTCCTCTCCAATGAAATCGGGCTTTTCGTAGGGCTCTTCTTCTGACTGGAGCTCCACCTCAGCCATCACCAGACCTTCGTTCTCACCATGGAACTCATCAACCTCGAAGGTATGTGAACCACTCTTCACCAGATAGCGCACCTTGTCGATACTATCTGGTTCGCAGAGTTTCATCAACTCCTGAGCCTCTTCGAGCGTAATCTCTTTCTCAAACTCATAACGGCTCATACCCTTCTCATCAGAAGGTCCTTTAATCGTGAGAAAACCGCGGTCGTCACGGATACGCACTCTGACAGTGCGTCCGTGACTACTGCAGATGTAACCTTGTTGGATGTGGCTGCTACTGAAAGCCTGCCTTTTATAATCTGCATGACGGACCAGGAACTTACGTTCTATCTCCAGTCCACTCATGCCTTAGGCAACAATCCAGATAGAATAGATAACAAACAGGACTGCCAGTACAATCAGTACGCCGAAGATCCACTCCAGAACCTTCTTGCCACCTTCTTCCTGCTTCTTCTCATAAGCCACTTTCTTAGCGGTTGACTTTGTCGCTTTTGCAATTTGTGCCATAATCGTAATTTATTATTAGTTATTGTTCTTCGTCATTTACAGGGAACTCCATCAGATAAGCCTTGATAAACTCGTCGATCTTACCATCCATCACACCATCGACATCTGTCGTCTGATAGTTCGTACGATGGTCTTTTACACGACGATCATCAAAGACATAGGAACGGATCTGACTGCCCCACTCGATCTTCTTCTTACCAGCCTCAATCTTTGCCTGAGCCTCCAGACGCTTTTTCATGGCGCGATCGTAGAGCTGAGATTTCAGCAAGGTCATAGCACGCTCCTTATTCTTGGGCTGGTCACGGGTCTCCGTATTCTCAATGAGGATTTCCTCTTCCTCACCTGTATCCGGATCTGTGTACCAATAGCGCAGACGTACCCCCGACTCCACCTTGTTCACATTCTGTCCACCAGCACCTGAGGAACGGAACGTATCCCAAGAGAGTTTGGCAGGATCGACATAGACCTCAATCGTATCATCTACCAGAGGCGACACAAAGACTGACGCAAAGGAGGTCATACGCTTACCCTGAGCATTGAAGGGCGATACACGTACCAGACGATGGACGCCATTCTCCGATTTTAGATAGCCATAGGCATAATCGCCCCCCTCTATCTGCATTGTCACACTCTTGATACCTGCCTCATCGCCATCGAGCAGGTTGGAGATGGTCACCTTATAGCCATGAGCCTCTGCCCAACGCATATACATACGCATCAGCATCGAAGCCCAGTCCTGTGCCTCAGTACCACCAGCTCCACTATTGATCTTCAGGACAGCTTCCATCGGGTCTTCCTTCTGACGAAGCATATTCTTCAGCTCCAGATCCTCAATGGCCTTGATGGCTTTGGCATAATCGGCTTCCACCTCTTCCTCTGTTACCATCTCGTCCTTATAGAAATCGAAGGCCAGCTGCAACTCGTCAGCCATCGTCCGTACTTCCTTATAGCCATCAAGCCATTTCTTGATGCCTTTCACTTTCTTCATCTGCTCTTCAGCACGCTGACGGTCTTCCCAGAAGTCAGGTGCCTGCGTACGGAGGTCTTCCTCTTCGTATTCTATCTTCTTCTTATCAATTTCCAGATAGCGGTGCAGCGCATCAGCGCGCTCCAGCACATCCTTCAGTTGGTCTTGTGTAATCATCTATATACTCTAAACTTTTAATTACTCTGCATACATCGCATCGATCTCCCTGGCGTAGTTCTGGTTCAGTACGCGACGTTTGATCTTCAGTGTGTTAGTCAACTCACCACGCTCCATCGTAAAGTTGTTGGGCAGCAAGGTGAAGCGCTTGATCTGTTCATAGTGAGCCAGCTGCTGCTGCAGGGTGTCGATACGCTCCTTCATCATCGCATTGATCTTCGGATCAGCACAGAGCTGTTCACGGGTCTCGAACGGGATCTGATGCTCACGGGCATACTCCTCCAGCAGTGAATAGACAGGAATGATCAGAGCCGACACGAACTTACGCTGGTCTGCGATAATACAGATCTGGTCGATGTACTTATCCACCAAGAGCTTCGACTCAATCATCTGAGGAGCGATATACTTACCGTTAGAGGTCTTATACAGATCCTTGATACGCTCTTTCAGGAAGAGCTCTCCATCCTTCAGATAGCCAGAGTCGCCCGTACGGAAGTAGCCGTCTTCAGTGAAGGCTTGTTTGGTCAGATCATCACGATTGTAGTAGCCACGGGTAATCGTCGGACCCTTCAACAGCACCTCGCCCTCGTCGCTGATCTTGATGTCGATGCCCTCGATGGGAATGCCTACACCACCCACAGTGAAAGGCTCACCCAGATGGTTACAGCTCACAGTGGCCAGACTCTCCGTCAGGCCGTAGCCCACCACCATATTCAGGCCGATGGCATGCACGAACTCCTCTACTTTCGGATTCACGGTAGCTCCAGCTGTGGGGAAGAAATGTGCATTCTCCAGTCCTAACTCCTTACGCACCAAGGAGAATACGGTGCGGTTCAGCATCTCATACTCCAGATGTAGGGCCAAAGGTGGACGCTTACCCTTCGACAGATAGTCGATATTATGTTTCTTGCCCACACTCAAGGCATGCTGGAAGAGTTTACGCTGCATCGTACTGGCACTCTCGATCTTCTCCAATACACCGATATAGACTTTTTCCCAGAAACGGGGCACAGACGACATACAAGTCGGATGCGTCTCTCGCATCGACTGTTGTACCTCCTGAGGATAGGTGTTCACGATCAAACGGGCACCCTCTGTCAGACAAAGGATCTTCCAACCCTTCTCGAAGATATGGGTAAACGGCAGGAAGTTCAACACACGATCCTCCTCACCTACTGGCACACACTTATTATTGGCCTCCATGGCCGCATAATACTGTCCACAGGTCAAGATCACACCCTTTGAGTCGCCTGTCGTACCACTGGTATAGAGGATATTGGCAATATCATCCATCGAGGCCTGCGCCTGCAACTGGTCCACTTCCGACTGACGGGGATAGTTCTCACCCAACTTCAGGAAGTCGTCGAAGTACATCACATTCGAATCCTGGGCAGAGATCCTCACATTACGATCGAAGACAACAATACGCTCCAACGTCTGGCACATCGATACCACTCGGCGCGCCTTGTCATACTGATCCTGCTCACCCACGAAGAGGAATCTCACTTTCGCGTCGCTGATCATAAACTGGATCTGCTGCTCCGAACTGGTAGCATAGAAGGGAATGGTGACAGCACGGATACCCCATGCACCAAAGTCACAGAAAAGATACTGAACGGAGTTCTGTGAAAACACGCCGATATTCTCCTGCACCTTCACGCCAAGATTCAAGAGGGCGTTCGACACCCTCTTCACCATATCCGAGAACTGGTTCCAGGAATAGGATTTCCACTCCGACCCGCCAAAGTCCTTATAGATCAGTACTTCGCGGTCGCCATATTTCTTCGCCTGATCATGAATCAGACGCGACAAGTGACTATTCGTCTGCATATATACTTACGTTAATCCGCTGCAAAAGTACGTAAAATGATGCAGATAGCCAAATTATCTAAGGATTATTTTCATTTTAGGGCTGTCTCCTTAGCCTGATAGGTGCGATATACCAGATAAAAACTGTCACCTTTCAGCGTAAAAGAGTCACTTGCCGACTCGTTCAAAGTGCCTTGCCACCACTGGCGATAAGGATAGGCTTGCCAGAGAAGGCCTTCAGAAGAAAGCGCATTGCAACTCATGTTGAAAATACTCACCTGTTGCCCTTTGAAGGACTCGAACGTCGACTCCCCTTCCGCTACGACAAACCAACCATAGTCCGTAGCCAGCAAAGGCTCGATGCCCATCTCCTGCTTATATCTGGCAATCAGCGAGATATTCCCCAACGTATGATCCTCACGCTGTCCAGTGGTTCCCAGATAGGCGATGCGCTTCATACCCTTTGAAAGACAGTAACGGGTCGCCTTTGTCAAATCGTTGTCCTCCTGTTCTTCGATCTGTATCAGACGATCCCTCAGCTTCTCCGGCACTGAGTCGCCATCGCCTACGATGGCATCAGCCTGAGGATAGTGGTTCACAGCACCATCACAGGCACAGACGAAGGGGGCCCGATCCAGCAAGCCCAATGGAATCCCTGCTTGAGGGAAATCACCATGAGCCAGAATCACAGCATCGAAATCGCCGATCTTATGTATGAGTGGGTACCTTTCCATCTTTCATCATTCCTTTCCATTTATAATAACCCATCACGGCAATAACGACATAAAGTCCATACAGCATCGCCTTGAAGGGGATTCCTTTCTGCACATAAAGAATCGTACACACCAAGTCAACCACCATCCAGAACAGCCATTGCTCAAGGTATTTCCGTGCCAAAGCCCAGAGCCCCACAAACGAGAGGGCATTCGTGAAAGAGTCGAGTAGAGGAACTGTCGAGTTCGTCCAAGTGATCAGCACATAGTAGGTGGCTCCCCAGGCCAAAAAGAAACACACTATCGCAGGGAGATACTTACTTCTTGGCATGTGGATGATGGGCAATGGCTGTTTCAGTTTCTTGGTCTTCTTGAACTTCCATACGGCAAAGCCATAAAAGGCAGCCAACGTGTAGTAACAGGCCATACCTGCATCCCCATAGAGTCCATGACTCCAATACAGGTAGATATCCAAAGCGGGCATGATGATACCGACAAACCAAAGGGCTATCGACGCACGGTACTCGAGCCAGATGTAGATCAGGCCGAGTACCGTTGTCAATATGTCGAGCCAATGCTCGCTGAGGTATGTCAACATCATTAGAAGTTTATAGAGAGATGTGCCATCATGTTAAAGGGGGCTGAAGGTGCAAAACCTGCAGCATCCATATCACGGACACCCCACTCGTTGATGGCAATCACTTGTCCGTTTTCTTTCACAAACTGCGGAGCTGCCCAACCGTTGTTGTCAAACTTCGCACTGAATATATTGTAGAGCGACACGCCGATGGTGGCCTCTTTCAGTCCCTTGAACTTGAAAGTATAAGCCAAGTCGAGATGTGTCAGGAAGTGCGATCCCAGCATCAGCGTCTCCTCCGTAGCCTTACCATTGGCATCCACACAATGCATCGTCTTAAAGCCCGTGTTTGTCAGATATTGTTCACCGATATACTGGCTCTGGATACTAGCCGTCAAGCCTTTGTACTCGAAGTTGAAGATATTATTGAAGATCACACTGGGCGAGAACGACAGCGGGGTGTCGCCAAGACCCTCCACAGAGCCGTCATTGAGTGTCACATCCCAGTTCTCTGCACGATTCTTCGAGAAGGTGGCGTTAGCATCCCAGCGGAACCAGTGGACAGGCTTCCATGCGGCCTCCAACTCGATACCGAGTCGATAGCTCTTACCTACATTCTTGGCAATAGCCTCACCAATCTCATTCAGTTCACCTGTCAGCACAAACTGATCGTTATATTTCATCCAGTAGATGTTGGCACCCGCAGAAAAGGTGGGGCTCTGATACTTATAACCCACCTCCAGGTCGCCCAGGCGCTCTGCCTTCATATCCGTGCCGATATTTTCCTCATAGTCATTACGGGTAGGTTCTTTATGGGCGATGGCATACGAGGCATACACCTTATGATTCCTTGTGATGTCGTAGAACAATCCGAACTTCGGATTAAAGAAGTTGAAGTGATCCTTTACCACATACTTTCCGTCTTGGTTGTAGCCATACTTCTCCGTCGGGTCCTGCATCCTGTAGTCGATATATCGATACTGCAGGTCAACATATCCATTCAGTCCCTTCACGAACTCATAGTTCACCTTGCCATATACGTTGAAATCAGTCTTCTTGGCATTATTACGGTAAAACTCAAAGTTGGGTACACCAACCACCTTACCAAAGTGGTCACCATCATACTTGTTCCATCCGCCACCTACAGTCCACTCCAGACGCTCATGGTTGTTATAAGCGACTGAAGCCACAACACCATAAAAGTCATTGGCCATCTTCTTCTGTTCAATCAAATCGCGCCTTGCGGCAGGATCGTCCTGTCCATAAAAATCCAGCAGGCCATAGTCCTTCAGTTTACGGTTTCTCTTATACTGCTCATAGTATCCGTCACCACGAGTATAGTGCAGAGCCGCATTCAGGTTCATCACCCCCGAAAGGCGCTGGTTCAGAATCAGCTGATAGTTCTGCTGATGGTAGTTGTCCGTCTGGTTCTCATAATAGCCTGTAGGATTACCATTCTCATCGAACCCCATCACACCACAGGAATTGTAGGTTCTCCCATATCTGTCCTGCTCATATTTCGAGGTATAGTTCCATGCATGATAGGTCTCCTCGGTGCTGTTCCAGGTAATCAGTTTCACCACCGTGTTATCAGAGAAGTAGCCACCCTGCAGGAAATAAGAGTCGAGCTTCGTTGAGGCACGATCAATATACCCCTTCGACCCGATGTTCGACAGACGTCCCTGTATGCCCCAGTGGTCATAGAGCAGTCCAGTTCCGAAACGCAGGGTCTCTTTATGTGAATAGTAAGAGCCACCACTCAGATCCAGACCGATGAAAGGTTTCATCCCGATATTCTCCGTAAGCATGTTCAGCGTCGCACCAAAAGCACCCGCACCATTCGACGAGGTACCTACACCACGCTGAATCTGCATCGACTGCACACTACTGGCGAAGTCGCCCATGTTCACCCAAAACACCTGGGCACTCTCGGCATCGTTCATCGGGATACCGTTGGCGGTGATATTGATACGGCTGGGATCAGTACCACGCACCCTAAGCGTTGTATAGCCGATGCCGTTACCAGCATCCGAAGTCATCGTGACACTGGGTGTCAGCGAGAGCAGATAAGGGATATCCTGTCCGAAGTTCACTGCCTTCAGCTCTTCCTTCGACATGTTGGTGTAAGCCACAGGTGTCTTCTTCGAAGCGCGGACAGACACCACCTGCACATCCTGCAGCTCTACTGATGTGAGCGTATCAAGTTCACTCGGATCAACCTCTGACGACACCAGTGGTTTCTTTGATTGCACACTCACTGCGCACAACAGTGCAGCCAATCCTAAAACAAATCTTTTCATACTTTTAGTTGTACCTTTAATTAATAAATAAT
>JAEEGI010021715.1_pt1 | contig 12734 bp, 7 predicted proteins | sample 8958751 | NCBI WGS metagenome assembly JAEEGI01 (sample SAMN16246545, study PRJNA631951) | gut metagenome | biome: gut microbiome; feature: rumen; material: KS-attached | host: Bos | place: Iran: Karaj | collected 2018-10 | reverse complement strand
ATAAGACAACCTGTGTCTGACACCATGACCGACGGCGAGGGCGCCATCGCAACGCAGGGTGTCTGACACCAGGGCGGTAACACCGGGCCATGGTGTCAGACACGAACTGGAAATGGGAAACAACATCAACAACTTGTAAAACAACGTTTTCAACACCCTCTTTTTGGTGTCGGCCATGCCGATGGCGCGAGGCGGTTGCCGAGCGCAAAACCCAAGTTGTTTTTCCCCGTTGTCCAGGTTGTTTTCCTTTGCCCCGCCCTCTCCGGCGCGGCGGTCGCGTGGGAGAGACGGCCGGGACGATGCCCAGCCCTCCCCATTGTATATTTCTTGTTGCGGCGCGTCGTCCTCGGCCATCGCGTGGCGGGCGGGCCGCCCGCGCCCCCGGACAATCCGCCATCTTTCCGCACCATATTCTGGCGAAAGGTGACTATTGCGCAGATTGCGATGCGGCAAGAATTCTACATTGATGTTAGCATTCTGTCCGCACCGTAGTTGCAAACGGGCCCGCAGGGTGTCTGACACCACGACCGTCGGCGAGAACGCCGTTGCAACGCAGGGTGTCTGACACCACAACCCAACCGGTGTCTGACACCATGACCGATGGCAAGGGCCGTCGCTATGCAAGGTGTCTGACACCAGAACCCAACCGGTGTCTGACACCACAACCGATGGTGGGCGCCGTCGCTACGCAAGGTGTCTGACACCAGAGCGGTGGCGCTGGGGCCGTGGTGTCAGACACCCAATTCCACTGACAAATACCCAGCAGCCAGTACCCAGCAGCCAGTACCCAGCAGCCAGTACCCAACAGCCAGTACCCAGCAGCCAGTACCCAACAGCCAGTACCCAGTATCCAACTGCCAGTAATCGTGTCGCCGCAAAACTGGCCGTTGGCTGTTGAATACTGATTACTAGACACTTGTTCCAGAGACACGTGCTTTGCGGTCGCGCGGGAGCGCGCCCCTCCCACGGCTGACATAAACGCGTTAGCGAAGCACGTCCGTCAAACTGCTACCGAATGAATTGCTGGCGGTATGGAATCGGCATGCCGGTCTCGAGACTCAGGCGCTGCATGGCGTCGAGAATCGCCGGCGACGGGTTGCGCGCGTATTCGCCGATGAGCGAGTACATGCGGCGGCGCACCCAGTTCTCCCGAATCTCGTCGCCGCCCGACTCGGCCTGGGAGAGGTCCATCTGGAAAATGATGTCGCATTTGGCCTTGCCGCCTTCGCCGCGCACCTGGACGACAAGGTTCGTGACGTCGCCGGGGCATGACCCGTAGTATTCGAGCGTGCGGTTTGCGTAGAGGTTGGCTGATGGGAGCGGGTAGAGGTCGGCGTGGGACATGATGTCCGTCGTGACGCCCACGCGGCCGAGAACGGGTTGCGAGCAGCCCTCCGTGACGGCGGCGATGTTCTTCGGGATGTCCCAGCGTCCGGAGGTGACTATGTTGGCCGTTCCGCGATTGCAGAAGGTGAGCAGATCAAGCAGGTAGTTGTTTGCGCGGCCGTGGGTTCCCAGCGCGAAGACGGAGACGTTGTCGTTGAGCTTCGAGAACTCGCCTATGATGCGCGAGGATTCGGTTAGGCCCTTGGTGGCCTTGCCGTCCGTGACGAGCACGATGATCAGCGGGCGGGCGGGGTCACGCGGCAGGCCGAGGATCGCCTGCATCGACTTGAAGACGTCGGTGTCGCCGCGCGACTTCATCGCGTCGATGAAGGCCTTGGCCCGGGCGAGGTTGTCCTCGGTTGGAGAAGCCCATCCCTCGAAGCAGAATTCGGCGTCTTCGCGGAAGAGAACGACGTTGAAACGGTCGGTGGCCGGCAGGACGCGGATAGCCTGGTTGAGCGCGTCGCGGCAGAAGTGGAGGCGTTCCTCGGCGAGTGAGCGGGAGGCGTCCTGCACGAAGACGATGTCCTTGGGCACGACGGGCAGCACGGAGGGGTCGCGCGCGGCGATTTCAAGACGGAAGTAGCTGCGACCGGTCTCGCCGTTGGGTCGGAAGACCTTGGCCTTGGCCATGAGACGCGAGTCGACTGGCTTGAAAGTGGAAATATCGGACGGTTTTTCGCCAAAGCGGGAGATGGTGGCCTCGGGCGTCTGCGCCTCGGGCGTTGTGGTCTCGGGAACCTCGATCTCCTCCGGGGTGATGGCCGCAGGGGTCGGCGTCGCGCCTGGGTCGGGAAGCGGAATAGGACGCGACGGCATCGGCGGGGTCTTGAGGATGTCCTTTGTAAGGGTGACCGGCGGAATGTAGTCTGGGGCGGCGGAGATGCGTTCAATGGCCGGAACCTCAAGACGCGGCATGGGGACGACATCGTCGCGGACAAGACGGTCGACGACTTCTATGACCTGTTGTCTCGGCTGCCAGCCCTCGTTCATAGGCTGCGGCTCCGGAATCTCCACGGGCACTTCCCTGGCAACGCCGAGGGCCTCTTCGGAAACGCGCGGTGCCGAAAGGACGGTGTCCGGTTTCGACGCGAGTTCGGCGACTTCACCCTGGATGCCAACGGAGGGCGTGGCGGACGGATCTCCGGCGAATGGGTTTTCAACCGGGCGCTGCGGATCCTCGACGAGATTGTCGATGTGCGCGGGGGGCCTGACTTCTCGCTGCTCGCGGAGGGACGGGTCGAGGCTGGCCTTGACGTCAAAGCGCATGCTCTGTGCCCTGTTGTAGGCCGCGAAGTGGATGACGGCGGAAAGAATGACCGCCACGACCACGAAACCGTAGTGGTGGTGGTTGTCCTCCTCGTAGTACGGGGCTGTGTTTATGTGGCGGTCCGTCATTTTGCCTCAGCTCCGTCCTTATTTCCCTGCTCCACCCGCGGGATAGCGTTGTTCGCGCTCGGCCTTCGCGGCGGCGGCCTCGCGGGCAAAACCAAGTTCTCCGTAGAGCTTTTCTGCCATTTCGAGGGCTTTTGGAACGATGTCCTTGTCGTCGAAAAGAAGCGCCACGGCCATGTAGTAGCGTGCGGCGGACTCCTTCTGTCCGCGACGCGCCGTGCAGTCGGCGAGGGCGTAGTAGGACTTGGCGCGGACGGCGGCGAGTTCGGGCGAGGACGCGCGAGCCACGGCCTCTCCGAAATAGTCTGCTGCCTCGGCGAGGGAGTTGGCGTCGCCACGCGCGACGAGAAGTTCGCCCAGCCTCAGCGCGGCCTCGGACGAGTACTTTGTGCGTGCCGGAGAATCGGCGGCGATGCGGAAGGCCTCAATGGCGGCGTTTGTCTCGGAAAGCGCGGCGTGGGCGCGGCCGACGAGGGTGTGTCCGGCCTGGATCCACTCCTTTGAGGTTTTCCGCGAGGCAAGCTCCCTGGCGGCGTCGCGCGCCGAGGCGTACTGCCCGCGGGAGAACTGGAACTCGGAAAGCCATGCGAGACGGTCGTCCGTGAACTTGGCGCTTGCGGGCGCGGCGAGGAGAGGCTGGAAGCATGCGGCCGCGTCGGCCTCGCGCCCCTGCGACTGCAATGTGAGGCCGAGAAGGAAGGAGGCTTCGTCGCGGATTTCGTCGGCGGGCTGAGAGTTGAGACATTCGCGGAGGTGTTTTTCGGCTTGCTGCAGTTCCTTGGCGTCGTAGCAGAGGCGCGCGCGCCAGAAATGCGCCTCCGCGAGTTGCGAAATCTGAACCTTCGCCGGTTTGGCGAGAAGTTCGTCGAGGTCGACCGCCGCTTCGCGCGGAAGGTTTGACTTGATTTCCACCATAGCCTTCTGGAAGCGGGCGGCCGTCACGGCGGAATCGTTGGGGAAACGTGTAATCAGGTCATTCCAGTCCCGGATCGCCTCGGCGTTCTTTCCGGCCTTTGCGAGGCAGAGTCCCGAAGAGTAGAGGGCCTGCGGAACATGCGCGTTGTCCGGGAAGGACTTGGCGAGCGACAGGTAGGCGCGCGAAGCCTCAAGCCAGTTCTGCTGGCCCTGGAGCCGGTAGGCGAGGCGGTAGAGGGCGTCGGGGGCGAGGCGGCTGTCGGGCCGGCGCTCCGAGAGCATGCGGTAGAACTGGACGGCACGCGCCTCGTCCTTGAGCGCCTCGGCGGCCTGCGCTTGGAGCCAGATGAAGTCATCGAGGACGGCGTCGGGCGGATCGGTGAAACGGGCGGCATCGTCCAGCACCTGCTGGAACTGTCCGTCCTTGAAGAGGACGACAAGCCGCTCGTAGCGCGCGCCGCGCATGGTGTCGCGTGCCTTCTGTGCGTCTGGGAGCGCCAGCAGTGCGTCATAGGCCGCTACCGCCTCCTTGCGCTGGCCGAGTTGGGCGAGGGCGTTGGCGCGGAGATAGGCGGCGTCCATCTGCTCGGGCCCCGGAGTTTCGGCCGGTATCTTGGCGGCGGCAAGTGCGTCGGCGTAGCGGCCGGCGCGGTAGTTTGCCCACGCTGCGGGGAGGCGGGAGTCGGCAACGCGCTCGTCCTTCGGGTATTTCGCGGCGAGGTCGGCATAGCGGGCGGCGGACTCGGCGAACTTGTCCATGCGGTAGAGAAGCGCCGCGGACTGGAAGAGGGCCTCGGCCCCGATGCGCGGGGAGAAGGGTTTTGCGGTTATCGCGTTATAGCGCGCAAGGGCGTCGGCACGGGCCTCGGGCGTGTCATCCAGGGCGCGAAGGGCGGCCACGCGGAGTTCGGCGTATGCGCCAAGCTCCTTGACGGACGCCGTTGCGCCAGGCGTGGCGGCGCGCTTTAGCAGTTCCGCGTAGCGCGATTCGGCGCCCTTGCGGTTGCCGGAGTTTTCACGGGCTTCAGCGGCATGGTACATCGCCGTTGCCGTGAGTTCCGCCGCCGAGGCCGTGTCCGTGGCGAGTTCGTCGAGTATTGAGGCCGCCTCGTCGTATTTGCCGGACGTCTTCAGGATGAGGCCACGTGTCATGCGGGCGCGTGGAGCCATCGGCGACTGCGGGTATTTTGAGAGCAATTCCGCGCAGGCCTTTTCGGCCTCGGCGGCGTTGCCTGCCTGCCTTTCGCACTCTGCCAGGCGGTAGAGGACCACGTCGCGTTCGGGGGTGTCCGCCTTCGCGGCGAGGGCACGGTATTCGGGGAGGGCGAGCTGGATGAGGCCGCGTGACATGAGGCCGTCGGCGAAGGCGCGGCGGTCTGGCGACGAAATCTCCTGCGCCTGCGCCGCGAGGGCAAAGACGGCAAGAATTACCAGCGCAACCGTGTTCACGGCAAGTGGGCGCGCCCACTTGCCGTGAACACGGTTGCGCTGAAACATCGGAATCTTTGCCTTCGTCAATGTCATGGCGCAGGTGTTTCAGTGGCCCCTTCGTCGGCGGCGGTTGCGAAGCTGATGTTCCAGATGTCGGAGAGACGGCACATGTCTATGATTTCGACGAGCTGCTCGTATGAGGTCTGCTTGTCCGCGCGGATGACGACTGACTGCCCCGGGAAGAAATGGGCGAGGCGTTTAAGGCGGTCGGCGAGATCCTCGCGCGTCAGCGTCTGCTGGTTCACCGAGATGCGCCCGTCGCGGGAGAGGTTGATGATGACCTCGCCGGGGAGGCGTTCCGGCATCTTGGCGGACTGCGCCGTCGGGAGGACGACGTCGACTTCCATTTCCCACTGCGAGAAGACCGAGGTGGTGATGAAGAAGCAAAGCAGCAGGAAGACCACGTCGATCATGGCCGTGAACTGGAAGGCGGGAAGCTCCGGCGATTTGCGGCGGAAGTTCATGCGCGTCTCCTTGCCGCGATGGCAGTGACAATCTCGGCCGAGGCCAGTTCAAGCTGCCCGACGAGCTTGGAGGCGCGGCGGCGGAAATAGGCGTAGGCCGCCATGCAGGGGATGGCGACGAGGAGGCCGAAGATCGTGGTGATGATGGCCTGCGAGACGCCCTGCGCGAGGATGACGGGCTTCGCGGCGACCATCACGTCCTGCGCGACGGCACCGAATGCCTTGAGCATGCCGAGCGTCGTTCCAAGGAGGCCGAGCATCGGGGCGATGGCCGAGAGGTCGAGCAGGAGCTGGGCCTGCGACTGCATTGATTCGGCTTGACGCGCACCTTCGGACTCCACGATGTCGCGGAGGAGCTGGAGATCCTCGCCACCCTGGGTTGCCCGGATGCAGTCGAGCGCCGCGAGGGCCACCGACGAGAATGCGCAGGGCCTGTCCTCGCAAAGACGGCGGGCGGCGCCTTCATCGCCTTCGATGAGGTAGTTGCGGACCTCCGACTGGAGGCGGCGCGGCGCGACGGCCCCGGAGCGGAGCACGCACATGAAGTAGATGACGAGGGCGACCATGAGAATCGAGATTCCGAGAAGGACCCACATGATGAAGCCTCCGTAGCCCCACGCCTGGGCAAACGTCATGCCGTACGACGCGGCGCCGGCCGGGGCCGTAGCGGCGGCAACGGCCGCGTCTGCGGCGACGACAGGGGGCAACGTGGGTGGCTGCGCAGGCGGAAGCGCAGGCGGTACGATTGGCGCGTCCTGCGCGAATGAAACGGCCGCGAAAAGCGCGGCGCCAAATATGAATGCCACTTTCCCAATGGTATCAAAAGACTTCATGATTGTCTCCAATGACAAAAAACCACTCTAAGTATTGTAATGGATTTAGCGTATGATTGGAAAGACGAAAGTTGTCAAACTCCGATATCGCGGAATTTGCCCGCGCAGGGGTTGCCCATGACGAAGCGGATGCGGCCGGCAGTAAGGTCCGCGACAAACGCGTAGTTCGTCGAACCGACTTTGCCGAGGCGTTCCGGTGGCGTGTCCGGCGCGGGATGCGCGCAGATCGAGTGGGGCGCGTTTCCATGGTCGCTCAGGAATGACTCCGTGTCGGCCAATGTCAGGCCTGGTTTGGACCGCAGAAGCGCGGAAATCCGTTCGAAGCGCGGGACGGTGCTGCCGCTCGGCGAGCCGGCGCGGTAGCGGGTCGAGAGAAAGTGGTTCGTGTGGCCGAGAACGCCGCCCTCGGGATGAAGCTCCTCCACGCCGTCCGGATCCAGCTCGAACGCGGTGCTGCGGCCGTCCCTGCTCGTGACAATCAGGCAGGCGGGCGCGGCGATGGGCGGTTCCGCGGCACGGCGCATCGCCTCGTCCGCCGTCGGCGCCTCGAGGATGTGGCGCATGCGGACGTGCAGGGGAATCCCGAAACCCGTGCGCGGCGAGGAGAGCGCGTTGAGCGTGAGGCAGAAGCCCGCGGCGCTGACGCCCTTGCCGCCGACCATTCCCGCCTCGAGCGGCATCCACATCGCAGGGCGTCCGCCCTCGGCGGGGAAGCGGGCAAGGAAAACCGCCTCACGCTGGGCGCGCGTGTAGTCCCATGTCTGCCCGGCCAGCACGGCGCCGCCGGCCGTTGCGGGCGGCACGGCTGCAAAGGCGGTGCATTCGCCGGCCGGCTCCGCCTCGCCCGGCGCGAGACCCGAGTAGATGATTTCGCTGCGGAGGTTGAGCGCGAGGACATCCTCGAAGTCTATCCCGGCCCCCGCCGCGATGCCGCGCACCTCCTCCGCGTAGGGGGCGAATTCCCCGGTGAGCGTCGGCGCAAAGCGGCGCGCGGTTGCGCGGGCGTCCTCCCAGGAAAAGGGGTTGCGCCCCTTGCCGGCGAATCTGAAGCGGTATGTTTCGAGACTGCGCATGACGCGCTCCCGGCAAAGCGAGCCATGCGTGAAGCCCTTCTCATACGGGGAGCCTACTAGCGTGATTTCAGGAATGTCCAACATTTTTCCTCCTAAGTTCATCATAGTATGAACACCAAACCCCATCAGTCATACCACCACTCGATGCGTTTTCCGGCCAGGCGGCCCTCTTCGTCGAACCTGACGTAGCAACGCCAGTAGTTTTCCGAATCGTTGCCATAGCACGACATGTACCACGATTGGGCCTTGTCGGCTGGTCCGTATCCGTTCATATCCCACTTTCCTCCCACGTCGAGAAGCGGGAATCCCTCGCCGACTCTTGCGCGAACCTCATCGCGCGTCAGGCCGATTGGAAGGTCGAGAAAGGCGCTGCGGGAGAATCCCTTCGAATAGCGCGTTATTGATGGAGACAAAATGTCGAGTTCAGGCCAGTAGCATTGGCGGATGCCGCCTGCGAGCAGGCCGAGGGCAATTGCCGCGGGAATGGCGGCGCGAATGCGCATGCGCCTTGCCGCCCGATATGCTGCAAAAGCCAAAAGCAACATGGCCGGCAACGCGAGGTCTCGCGCAATGAAAAACGGCCACGGGCCCCCTCGCGCCTCAAAGATATTGCCGGTGTCGAAGATACCCAGTCCATGCAGGTGGCGGAGCCCGAAGGAAACGGGCTGGTACCAAGGCAGCAAATACCAAGGCAGCAGAAACACGGTGGCGAAAAGCGCCAATGTTGCCCATGTGCGAACGTTGCCAGTTGCCATTTTCATCGCATTTTCATTGGGAATTCGAATTGCCAATTGGCAACATTGCCCATTGGCAACACTTGCCTACGGTACGAGCACAAGGGAGCCGAAGGAGGTGGGCGCCCAGGGATCAAGGCCGCGGCCCCAGGTGGCGGCGCCGCGCGCGGCGCCGTTGTCGGCGTCCGTGAGGCGGAGCGAGAGGCCGAGGCGCGTGCCGGGCTGTGGACGGACGCCGCCGGCGTCGGCCCACGGGATGCGGATCTCGTAGCAGGTGTCCTGTCCGTCGCGCCTGACGGCGACTTCATAGACGGAGGAGTCCTTGGCGAGCTGTCCGCTCGCGAGACCGGCGGCGTGGGCGGCGGGGCGATAGACGGTGTGCTTGCCCGAGCCGCCGCCGGGGTTCGCGGCGGAGACTTGCCACTCGATTGCGGCGCCTTCTGTGCCGGGGACGCGGTTCGCGGGGTGGAGGCCGATCTGGAGGGCGTCGCCCAAGAGCGTCTTGTCGCCGGTCTGCGCGGCGTGGACGTCGTCACGGACGCGGGCGGCGATGTAGAGCGCCTCCTTGTCCCACGTGAGCTGCGCGATGCCGGAGAGGTTTTCGGGCGTCCACTCGTAGCCGCCCTCGGAGGCGATCTGGTTGGCGCAGAGGAGCGGAAGCGGGTCGGAGAAGTCCCAGTCTGCAAGGTTGCCGTCGATGGTCTTGGGCTTCGCGGCGCCATGCGCCTCGGCGGCCCAGTCGGAGCCGTCGCGGACGACGACGCGGATGTTGTCGTAGAGCGCGGTGCCGTTCTCGCCCCTGGCCACGGGCTGGAACTGGACGGTCTTTTCGGCAATTCCCGTGTTGATGACCTTGACCATGAGATTCCACGCGCCGTGCGTGTCCTTCGGGGCGCAGAAGACGTGCGGGATGTAGAGGTCCCGCGCGCCGCCGCCCTCCTTGTAGAGCGAGACGTTGGAGCCGGCGTACATGTTGTCGGTGCGCATCCACGCCGTATAGACCAGCTGGCGGCCGGGCGTGGGGTTCTGGATGCGCTGCAGGCACTGGACATAGCCCTTGTCATGGTCGAGCGAGAGCGCGTGGCCCTCCTCGCCGGGGCGTCCGCCCGGAAGGGCGACGACGCGCCCGCCGCCGTGCCAGGACTCCGTGCCGCTCTCGAAGCCGCCGTTCACGAGCAGGTTGCCGAGCGTGGCGGGGTCGATGGTCGAAGCGGTGAAGGGGCGCGTCGCAAAGTCCGCCCGTGAGGAGACGCCGGCGATCCACGAAATGTTGGCGACGCCCTCCGCCGTCCCCTCGGGCACGGCTTCCGCCGGGACGTCGAAGGAGAGGTGGGCGCTTTCGCCGCGGGCGAGTTCAAAGGTCTTTGAGCCGATGGCCTTGCCGCCGATTTCAAACGCGATGTTCCCCTTGACGGGGACGCCAATCGGGTTGCACACGGCGGCGTGAAGCTGCGGCTCGGCGCCGCGCACGAAACTCACGGAAGGTTTCGCGGCAAGCGTTCCCTGACCTTCGATCGAGAGCGCGCAGCGGATGGCGAGCGGGCCGAGGGGGAGCCCTTCGTAGATGACTGGCATCGCGCCGGCCTTGACGGTCAGGACGCCGTCGGCGCGGAGCGCCTTTTCGTTGCCCTGGTGGTCGGTGCGGACAACCGTGGAGCCGGCGTTTGCGGGAAGCGAGACCTCGACCGCCGGGCCGTCGGTTTCTGCGAAGACGACCGCGAGCGCGGCGTGGCTCTTCTTCTCGAAGACGGCCACGCGGACGCCGGGTTCGGCGCGAAAGATGCCGACGGGACGCGCGTCGCCGAGCTTGGCTGAGAGAACGGCGAGCGTCGCGGCGACGGGGCGCGGCGTGTGGTCGTCCAGAAGGTACTTCCAGTTGCCGGCGGGGTTTGCCTCGCCGCCAAAGTAGATGATGCCCTTCACACCCGCGACGAGCTGCGCGGGCCAGGCGCGCAGAACGTATTGCGACTGGTAGAAGCTGCGCTCAAGCGCCTCGCGCCCCTCCATGCCCCAGACCGAGAGGCCGGAGGCGCTCTCGTCGTTCCAGACCTCCGCGACGCCGCCCGACGCGGCGTCCGCGATGGCCTCGGCCGCGCCCTCGTACTCGCCGTAGTGGATCGGGAGGATGTCGACGGACTTGCCGATGCCGGCGCCAAGGAGGTCGAGGCGGAAGTTGCGGGGCCAGAGGCCGCCGGCGAGGATGGACTTCGCCTCGGGGTTCACCTTGCGGAGCTCCTCCGCGCCGATGGCGCAGAAGCGTCCGTAGTCGGCCACGGGGTTGGCGCTCTTGGAGCCGGGGACGATTTCGTTGAGCCACTCGATGCCGTAGACACGCTTGCCGAAGCGCTGCGCGATTGCGCGGATGCTTTCGCGCCAGCCGGCCTCGTCGAAGGGGTACGGCTCGAAGCCCGGCGAGTGGATTTCGGGCGGAAGGATCCATTCCGGCGCGCCGGTGAGCATGAGCCAGGGCTTGATGCCATGCTTCTCTTGGCGGTCCATCATGGTGGCGAGCCAGTCGAAGTGGTATTCGCCGCGCTTCGGCACGAGGCCGCCCCAGCCGACGAACATGCGGTTGACGGAGAAGCCGAGCTTCGCGGCCGTCTCGCATTCGAGGTCGGTATGGAGGTCCGTCGCGCCGAAAGGCGCGCGCTTGCCGCCGAGAGCCTTGTCAACGTCGGGGATGACGCCAAGGAAGGCGTCAACCGACTTCTCGCCGCAGCGCCCTTCAGCGAGGAAGACGCCGAGGCGTCCGCCGATGGCGTCGGAGAGATCCACCTTCGCCGTTGCGCCGGGCGCGGGCATCGCGGCCTTCGCGAGGCCGACCTCCTCGATCTTGCCGTCCGCGTCGAGACCGAGGATGCGGATTGTGACCTCCGCGCCGGCTTCGGCGTCGGGACCGGCGATGAGATCGACCACGGGCCGGTCGCGTCCCGCGACGAAGAGGCCGCCGGCCGTCGGCGCCACGATGTCGAGGCCGTGGACGGGACGGATGATGCGCGGCGCGCCGCAGGTCTTCGTCCAGGGGAAGTCCTTATCGTCGCCGCCGCGGAAACGGACGTGGAAGAAGAGGGAGTTGTAGCGGTAGACCTTCTTGATCGTCTGCTTGAAGCGCACCGTGCCCTGGCCGGGCGTGACCGGCTTGAAGGACCAGCCCAGGCCGCTGTAGCCGACGTGCCGGCGCCCCATCTCGTGGACACCATCGGGGTTGTCAATCCACGGTCCGCAGGGGAAGGCGACGACGTGGCACTTGTCGTTCCAGTATTCGGAGGGATCGAGGTAATAGTCCGCGACGATTTCGAAGGACTCGCCCTCGTGCACTTCCTTCATGGGCTCGTCCGTCCCGGGCTTGAAGCAGCCGCGCGGAACGAGCCAGCTCTTCTTATAGGTGATGCCTTCCGGCGGCTTCTTGCGCGCGGCGGCGGCCTCGTCGGCGGCCTTCTGCCTGGCGGCCTCCTCGGCCGACATAGCCCAGTGGATCTCGCCGCAGAAGAGCTTGTGCGTCGCCTTGTTCCAGGTGCCGTTCGGGGCGATGAAGACGAGCGGCCCGTAGTGGTGGAGATTCTCCTTCCACTTGGCGGTGAAAGTGAAGGTCTTCGTCTCGCCCTTCTTCATCGTCTGCGGCGGACGCCATTCACCCGTGTCGAGCCAGCCGCCCTGCTTGAAGCGGTGCATCGCCACCGAGACGTTCTCGCCCTCGGCGAGGTCCTTCTTCAGCGTGACCTTGACCTGGAAGCCCTTGTCCGGTGTGACCTTGGCGGGCGTCTCGACCTTGAGGAAGTCATCCTCGTGGACGGATGTGGCGCCGGTCGCCGCACCGCCCTCGGTCTTCTTCGAAGCTTCCTCCGCCTTCTTCGGAGCCTCTTCCGCTTTCTTCGCCCAGTTGATCTTGCCGCAGAAGAGCTTGTGCGTGGCCTTGCCCCAGTTGCCGTTCGGGGCGATGAAGACGAGCGGCCCGAAGTGGCCGATGTCCTCCTTCCACTTCGCCGTGAAGGTGAAGACCTTCGTCTCGTCCTTCTTCATCGACTGCGGCGGACGCCACTCGCCCGTGTCGCGCCAGCTGCCGCTTGGCTTGAAGCGGTGCATCGCGACCGTCACGTTCTCACCCTCGGCGAGATCCTTCTTGAGCGTGACCTTGACCTGGAATCCTGCGCCTGGGGCGACCGTGTCGGGTGTCTCCACCTTGAGGAAGTCGTCCTCGTGGATGGCGGCAAGGACTGGAAGCGCAAGTAGTGTGAACAATAGGCTAACGTGAGTTTTCATGGTTGTCTCCAAAAAGTTATGCGGAAACCGCCGCATCTACCGAATAAAGAAAATGGTGTGGGAGTCGTTGGCCTCGAAGCAGCCGATGTCGATGATTCGGCCGATCAGGCGCTTCTGCTTGCCGGAGAGGTCGAAGGCGGCCATGCCCTCGTAGTTCGCGCCCTTGCCGACAAGCGGTCCGCC
>JAEEGI010021714.1_pt1 | contig 12734 bp, 11 predicted proteins | sample 8958751 | NCBI WGS metagenome assembly JAEEGI01 (sample SAMN16246545, study PRJNA631951) | gut metagenome | biome: gut microbiome; feature: rumen; material: KS-attached | host: Bos | place: Iran: Karaj | collected 2018-10 | reverse complement strand
ATCACCGGCGAAATCACCACCGACGAGATTTTGGGCAATATCTTCTCAAGATTCTGCATCGGCAAGTAAATCAATTAGTTACGACTTTCTGACTAAAGTTTAACTTTAACTAATTTCAGTTGAAACTAGCTGAAATTCATATTCCGAAAAGGGTTCATTGCTAGTTTGGCTTGAGGTTGGTTAAGTTTGAGCTAGAGGGCACTTTGGCACATGGGGTGGCCCACGTGTGCCAGCGTGTGCCCAAAAAAGGCCGTTTGGCACAAAAAACTACCGATTCGGGGGCGCAGATACTTTCCTCCTCGGCCACAAGTTCCTGGGCAGTTCCCTATCATACCTCTGTTGCACGAGGGATCACCTTGAAGAGGTAATTGCGAAACTGGAGAGATCATACCCTATTCGTGGTTCAAATCGCTATATAAAGGACTGCCGCCACCTCAATCTGAGATGACGGCAGTTTATTGAATTATTAATCTATCTTACTTCCGGATTGCGATATGCCCACTCTCATCAATCATATCCGCGCCTTTCTTGGTATTAAGGAACTGATAGAGTTTATAAGCCATGCTATCATGGTCTTCAGTCTTGCGGACTGAAGCGTAAATGCTTGACACGAAAGGGTACTTGTTTTTACTCAGTGATTCCTTGCTGGGAAATAGAACCCCGCCTGAGTAGATAATTTGGAGTAATGCCCAGAAATACGAATAGATAATAACATTCAAAAAAGAAAACGTCTATTATTATATCGTTTATACATCAAGTTGAGTATCATATGTGCGCCTGCGTGTACCATAATATAAGTACACATGATTATCTTTCCTACAAATCTTACAAGATCTAGAATTTATCCAAATATTATAATTCTTTTCGAATAATTTCCCACGCCAATCTGTAGCACTATTATTATACGCTTCTTCTGCTTGGCATTGGATAGATTTCGGGTCACTCAGTACTTTAACAAGTGCAGGCTTCAAAATGCCATTAAGTTGTTGACGTATATGCCCATGCTCATTATTGAAAAGGATTTCATTTCCCTCTGTGAGTGTATTTGGATCAAGATGGTGTATCAAAGCCGTGATAAATGCCCTCATATTCTCATTCTCTTTTGGATGAGAATATCTGTCACCTACCATTTTGTATAGTTTATTGTAGACATCTTTAGTAATGAAAGAATATCTGTCATCCAATATACAATCTATATTCCCCCTAAATATCCAGAGGCCTTCAATGTTCTTCAAATCAGTCTCAAAATCTTGATTCTTTTTCGCCTTATTAATGATCTCAATCTTCCTCTTCTCTTGCTTCCATTGGCTAGAAAAATCTTTTTGCTTGAAATCCATATTATCATTAGTGTTATTGTCGCCATATAAATCTTTGGTCATATCTAGATTGCTTGTTAGCGATTTTACACTATTAATTCGCAAACGGAAGGATTCCAAGTTTTCAATCTCAGAATAAAATGACAAATTGGCTATCAAACGCAACCAATGCTTGAACCTTTCTATGTATCTATCATCAGTTGAGTCTTTGTTCTTGATAAGGAATTGACAGATACCATAGAATACCACACGTTGCTGCAATGTAATGCCCCGGACTCTTGTGTTGATTACCGAATACTCCTCGGTCGCAGATTGGTAGGTAGGTAGCATGCAGAAGTCCTTAAGCATAGGGACCTCGTCTTGTATCATCTTATTGATATCTCCACAGTTAGAGGCACTTTTTATCTTGCACAGTTCATCAAGCACCGTTGCAACATTACTCAGAATATCTTCTTCTTTTTTCGAAAAGGCATCTTCAAAGAAATCAAAAGTAGAATACTTGCTATTCTCATATTGTTGTAAATAAAGGACGCAAGAGTCATTCTTGTATTTCTTTTTGCGATTGTCATCATTTGACCACATTGCCGTGTACTCATTAAGCAGATAGCGCTTTAGGAAAACAAAGAACACATCATCTACATTATCTTTTTTTTCACGGTTTTGAATACTGTCATCATTCTTAAGAGGCAGCACTTCTCGTTGAGTTGCCCAAAACAGGTCAGTCCATTCCACATCCCATTTTTTAAGGATGTACGCTTCATTGCCTATGGTTACAAAACCGTTTGGTTTTCCTTTTCTTTGCAGATATTCCACCAAATCCGCCTTAAAGTTCTCGAAAGAAGATAGTTGTTCACCTCGCGCATTCATCTTGATGTATAGGTCATCTGATTGCTCGATGTCATTAAGATTCAAGGTGTAAAACTTGATAGGGCATTGAGTACTAAAGAGTGTATTATAAAGGGATCTGATCTCTTTTTTTATGGATTCTTCATTCCCGCCAAAGTAGAAGACCTTCTCTATACAATCTTTGCTCTCTTGACTATTTTGTGTATTCTTTGATTTATTCTCTCCACCAGAAAGCATCCGGAGCATAGATTGCACAGTAGGATCCTGTTTCCAGCCTTGAAAGAACCATGTCTGTCGTTGTATGAATTCCGATAATGATTCCTGCGAATTATCTTTTCTGAACGATTCGATATCTGTTGTTATATGATGCTGAAGTGCCTTGATAAAATCAACCGAGGACGTCCGTGTCTTGTATGTAAAGTTATTGAGCAAGTTAACAATCTCTTCTGATGCACGTTTCTTTACTATCGCATTTCCATTTAGAAACCTGATTGCCATCAAAGCTACATATACATGAATCAGCCACAATGTCGTCAGCCGCTGCTGTCCATCCAAAGGGATGAACTCGCGATCCTTGATATTGCCATACACAAAATCCAGATGCTTAACTCCGCTATCGTTATCCAAGTTTTCTCGCAGAGATTTTAAGAAACGCTCTCTCAATGCAGACTGGTCTTTACGGCCCTGAGCATAGTCTCTCTGTAAGGTCGGTATTACTATTTTATATTGAGATATTAGTCCCCAAAATGTAAGATCATTTTCCATTTCTCTACTTATTAGATGGGTCACTTAAGAATTCAGCCAACATTGCTTTCATGTCTTCCTTATATGCAGCGGCATCGGATAATGTCCATGCAGAAAAATCCGAAGCATTGTCTGTATAATACTTCATAAATACATTGCGAGTGACAGGTGGAATAAAGGCCGACTTATCTGAATCTTCCAGTTTGAATACAAACTTATCATTTTCAAAGCGAAGAACATACTCCTTACCTTGGTCTCGTGCCACTATCGTCCTGCGCTTTCTTGGGAATATGGAATTGCCATAACTGCGATTGGTCTTCGAATCCAATAGGGTGAAATTCCATATTTGGTTCTTTTCCGTTCTATTAAGGCGATTATGACTCGTTTTATTCTCTTTCTCATATTCTTCCTCGATTTTGCTAACCAAATCATCAAAGCGATTAGTCTTCACATCTTTGTCGTTAACTATCTTATCAGACTCGAAAGAGAATGTTTTCATTTTAGCGCGTATATTATCTTCCTCTGCTCTTATGCTGACTTGGCCTTCATTCTTGCGACTTTCCAAAAGTTCTGCTACAGTTCTCACAGGCTCCCCCATTTCATTCTCGTTCTCTCCTTCCAATTCTCCATCCGTTTCCTGAGGATTATCTTCTGCTGTGGATTTGGAGGCGGATTGCGCATCGCTATCTGTTTTACTTAGATGTTTTTTTATATCATTGAGCAAATTCGTCAACTCTTCTTTAATGCCCCTCGACAGCCATCCCTCATGTTCGTATTGTAGCAGCCACAATAAGCGGGCATAGTTGTCTGCGAGATTATTGGTGGTATTGGAATCTATATGCTCTACATCCCAGTTCTGGCTCTTCAACAAATAAAAGGGGAAACGATAGAATACATTTTCTTGGAATATATCCTTCTCGTCTTTTTTGTTTTGCTTGATAACCAGTTGTATATTATGAAGCAGCAAAATGGGCCGGCAGACAGTTTTCTTCGGGGCATTATCTCCTATCTCATACACTTGGTTCAATACGCATTCTACTATTTGTCTATTACAAGACTTTATGACATTGCGTATGCGTTCTTTGAGACGCTCCTTATACTCTTCCTTGTTCTTGCAATTACGCCACTGGTCATAAAGGGTGCTGATATTCACTCCACTCGGTTTACACTCAATCAAGTATCCGATATAGTGATAACACTCCACATCTTTGTACCATTCGTTCAGAACCTGGAATAGTTTCTTAACCTCATTCCATGCTTTAACACGCGCATCTACTTTTTTATTGTTTCCCTTGAAATAAATATAGAAATAGCGGAATGTCCTGTATTGGTCGTCGCCTATTATTTCTATATCTTTATGTTTTATTCCTTCAGATTTCTTCTTTCGCTGGTTTTCGTTCGGATACAATAAGTTTAACTCACAGATCATGTCGAACAACAGTTCAATTCTTGTGTTGTATCTATCCGATTTATTACAGATGAAATACCATAACTCATCATTCTGTAGCGTTATCTCCATTTGGTTCCACTCTTCAGCAATATGATATTGTTCCGCTTCAATAGCGCCCGCATTCTCCCAGTTGTTCTGGTTCAGCATGACAGCTTTTATCAGTTCCGCACTGTTCAGTCCTATTTTGCCAATGTTGATTCGGGTAAACACTTCTACTACATTTTCCCCTTTGCATTCATACCAGATAAACTGCGTTTTATCTTGGAGGGTAGAGAGCATTATTATTTTATCTTCATCCGTAAATTTATTATCGTCAAACCACTTGCGAATATAGGAGTAAGCATTATATATGTGGAAATAATCCACATTCTTTTCCTTTAGATTCTCGATTTCAGTATTATTAGAATCGTACTCTTGGAAGAAGTTAAGGTATATAGCACTATCATCTCTTGTTTGATATTCAATAGTATAGATGTTTTGGCTTCTTAAATAACACTGTAATAAGAATAATGTCGTGAGGCGCTGCTGGCCGTCAAGAACCTGCCATTTATTTGGCTCTTCACATTCTACAACTAATGGTTGAAGACAATAAAAGGAGTTGGGATTCTTCTCATTCCTATCCTGCATATATTCCTTCATGTCATCCAGCAAATCGATGACCTGGCGCTTTGTCCATTTATATCCTCTTTGAAAATCAGGAATAATATACGATGAACCATTTAGTTCGCTTATTTTTTTAAGCTTTACCACATTTTCAGGCATAGGCGTTTCTTTATGAGTTAATCCATTCTTTTACAGACAGAATACGTATCATCTTTCCTTTATGATTCAATAATTCATCATGATTCCATGTGATTAGCGACAGATTGTCGCACTTCAATTCCTCGGAAGCTTTAACAAGAGCATCGAGTTCCCTTTCGCGCGTTTTGGTCTTAGAGATATCATATGATACCTGGATTAAAGAAGTCACCTTTCTTCCCTCCCGGGTTACGAAGTCAACCTCCTTGTCATTAGATGTACGATAATAGAAGAAGGATTTCTCTAAATCATATCCTCTTCTTAACAACTCAATGAATACCATGTTCTCAAGCTGTCTTCCATTATTGCTGGAGAGTTCAAAAGATCGGGTATATATAAAACCATTATCGATAACATAAACCTTACGCGGAGCTTTTTTCATCTCCTTTAGCTTGTTATTATATCGCGGAAGGTAGAAAAAGAGATAAGGCTCGGCCAGATACTCACAGAATTTCTTGACAGTCGTTACGCTGCCTAACGACAGTTCTTCAGCAATCTCGTTATAGCTGAGCGGGTTAGAGTAATTACTGATGAGATAATCGGCCAAATCGTAAAGTTCCGTTATCTTACGGATCTTATGACGCTGTGCGATATCTTTGAGAATGATGGAATCAAATAGTGCGCTAAGATATGCCTGTTCAATCTCGCGGTTCTTGACGATTTCAGGAAATCCACCTTTTTTAAGGTATTCTTCCATCTCAAGAGAAAGCCTGGCCTTCTCGTCTGGTAAGACGGCCTCTATGGGAGCATGTCTATATCTCAATGTCTCTTCCATAGAGAAAGGAAGAATCTGGATTTCGACATATCTTCCTGTAAGCAGTGTGGACATCTCACTCGAAAGCAAATTAGCATTGGATCCGGTGATGATCAGATTAACCCCACGGCGATACAGTTTGGATACCCATGCATCCCAGGAATCTAGATTCTGCACCTCGTCAAGTAGCATGTACTCGTATTCTGGATATACTTCAGAGAGAGCTTGCATTACCGAATCTTCATTGAAAGATCCCAGCAACTGGGTGTCATCGAAATTCAAATAGGCAAAGTTTTTCCCCGATAAGATCTGAAGAGCATAAACGGATTTCCCTGCCCTACGAGGGCCGGTAATCAGTTTAATAACGTTTGCATCAAGATAAGGTGAAACATCCTGAATATGCTTCCTGGTATAGTACGGTCTTGACGCGAGGTCATCTCTTTCTGCACGTTGCTTTAGGACAACATTTTTCATCACTATCTTTTATTTACTGCACAAATTTAGCAAATTTTATCCATTACGCAAGACTCAACTAAGAATTGAAAAAGTTGCCCCCTGCAGAAATGCGAGGGGGGTTGCACTTTATTTTGAATTTTCCGGCATTTAATTCTATAGTATATTAAACTAATTCAGTATTGATATGCAAAAGGATCTTAGATTCCGTTTCAGACAAACTTTCATCGTCTTCGCCGCAATCCTCATTTGCGTCTGCTCTCCCCTGCCGGCACAGAACTACAGGGGGAATGATGAAGATTTCCGGAAAGAGACAGAACAGTTCTTCCGCTCTGCAGGTAACTTTGTCGGAAAGGTTCTGCGAGTTGCCAATACCGTCGTAAACGAGATCGGTTCCGAGATCAGGGAATTCAAGAAGGATATCGAAAAATGCTGCCCGGAGTTCTATGAGGTCAGGGATTCGCTGAAGTCTCAGACAAGGAGGGGGCTCGAGCAGTGCCGCCGGGAAATGCACAGGGGGTTCAAGCAGGGACTTCGTGGAGAATCGTACGATCCTACCAGAGATTGAAGCCTTACTAATGTTGTACTTTAGATTGAAAGTAACTATCTTTACAAAATACGAAAACTAATAATCAAATGATTCAGGACACAATAAAAGATATCCTCCATGCGAATGGTGGATTTGACGCAGCGCCTGGTCTCAGCCGTAGCGGGCTTACCAAACAGGAGCTCAGGTCCCAGGCGGATAAGGGTAACATCGAAGCTGCAATTCTGCTGCTCATTGGGCTTAAATCCCCTTCCTACAAGTTCTGGAAAGAGGATTTTGAAGACGAGGACACACACGAAATGGTCAAGATCGACCGTTGTGTGCCCCTCGAAGGTACGATGTTGGAAGAGAGTCCGGGAGAAGTCGAGGACTTGACATCAGTCGTTCTGAAAGATATAGCTAATCAGAGCAATGAAGAGTTGAAAGTTTGGCAAAATGCTCTTAGTGGCATTATCAATATCACACCCATCATTGAAAAACTTGTCGATGCCGGCGATGTTGATGCAATGTGGCTTTTGGGAGATCGCTATGCCTATGCCGAGCCCATGGACAAGGAGAATGCCCTCAAGTATTACGACATGGCCTTAGCGGCCGACGGAGACCGTGAGAGATATGACCACGCGATGGAATGGCTTAATTACTCGCCGCTGGAGCATCCCGAAGACCTGGCCGAGGACTTCGATCCGCGCGATGCTGTCATCATGATCTCCGGCCATCCTCTCTATCTGGACCAGATCGGATACATGGTCGAGGACTTGACCAAGGCTCATGGAACGCCGGGTAACGAATGCGGCCTTTACGTCCCGCTTGAGTTCGTATTCGAGACCCTAGGATTCAAATGGGTGCATAATACCGGCAACCTGATGCGCTTCACCCGCCACAGCGAGCCAGTGCTGACACTCGAAATCGAATGCAACCCTCAGGTCGATGAAGCCCTCGTGGAAGCCTTCCAGAAGGCTTATCCCTTGCTTACAGTTGAAGTCGTAGATAATTCTCCTGGCGAATGAAAAACCTTTCCAAATCCCGTTACACTCTTTTCCGCCAATGCTCCAAGGCGCTGTGGCTGAGGATTTACAAGCCTGATGTCGCTACGGAAGACAAAGCTCTCGAAGCGCGTTTCGCCGAAGGCAATGTCATCGGCGACCTTGCCATGGACTATCTGGGGCCCCATGAAGAAGTGACAGCCCATACAACTGATGGCGGTCTGGACCTTTCCGAGATGTGCCGCCGTACTCGGGACTGTATGGCCAGAGGCATTGAGAATATAGCCGAGGCGTCCTTTTCCTGGGATGGAAACTACTGCGCCGTGGATATCCTCCATAAGACACCCGGCGGTTGGGCAATCTACGAGGTTAAGAGCTCGTCCGGCACAGTCGATCAACCCGAGGATGACCCGGAGTACGTCAAGTACGCACGGGACATAGCCTACCAGAAATATGTCCTGGAGAATTGCGGCATCAATGTTACCGGCACTTACCTTGTCCGAATCGACAAGGATTATGTCCGTGGCGAACAATTGGACATCAAGGGTTTGTTTTATACTGCCGACCTGGCCGAACTTGTACAGCAAGAGTACCAGGTTGTCCCGCAGATGATTGCGGCGGCGAAAAGGGTGCTCGCCGGTCCGGAACCGGTCATCGACCTGGGGCTTCATTGCCATGATCCATATAACTGCGCCTTTTGGGATTATTGCACCAGGGATTTGCCCAAGCCGTCGGTTTTCAATGTCTATGGCGGCAAGGGCCGCGGCGGGTTCACTTTCAGCAAGAAGTTGGATCACTACAAGAACGGAATCATCACCTTCGAAGACCTGCGGAACGAAGATATCGGCCCCATCCAGAACATGCAGATCGAGTGTATGCTGGAAGACCGCGACCACATCAATCCGGAGGGAATCAAGGCATTCCTGGACAGATTGACCTATCCTCTATACTTCTTGGACTTTGAGACGCAACAGGATGCGGTCCCTCAGTATCCGGGTACAACGCCCTACCAGCAGGTTCCTTTCCAGTATTCGCTGCATATCATCGAGCACGAGGGAGGCCCCCTTCTTCACAAGGAATTCCTGGGTGTTAGCGGTCAGGACCCTCGCAGGGATATTGCCGAGGCCCTCTGCCGGGATATCCCGAAGGATGTCTGTACGCTGGCCTACAACAAGATGTTCGAATGCGGGCGCCTGCGGGAACTGGCCAATTCCTTCCCGGACCTGGCGGATCACCTGCGCAACATCGCAGACAACATCCAGGACCTCATCGACCCGTTCCGCGCCGGCGATTACTACGTCCCCGCCATGGGTGGCTCCTTCAGCATCAAGAGCGTCCTTCCGGCGCTCTTCCCGGGAGATCCACAGTTGGACTACCACGCCCTCAGCGGCCTCTGCCAGAACGGCGGGGATGCCATGAGCCTCTTCCCTGCCATTGCTGAAATGTCCCCGGAAGATGCCGCCGCTGCACGCGAAGCCCTGCTCCGCTACTGCGAGCTCGACACCCTTGCTATGGTGAAGGTGTGGGAGAAATTGAAATCCCATATCCTTAAATAAAACACAAACATCTTGAATATGAATAATTTGAATCCTGAAAAGTATGTCGATCTTGCCGAGAAAGTTCAGCAAGAAGCAAAAGAAGCTGCGATTGCATTGCTTCGCGAGAAAGTCGAAAGCCATTTAATCGATTCCGAATTAATCGAGGATGCTGATGGAGACGATTATTGGTTATATGCTTATGATGGAGATGATACCCAGATAGAGATTTACGCCTACGGCCTCAATGAGCATGAACAGTTGTGTTTCAAAGCACGTTATTACATTGGAGGTGAGGATTACGAGGATGGTGAATGGTGTGATTTCGATAAATACTACATTTCCGACAAATACCACATTGTGTATAAGATTATCGCCAAGCATATCTTGGCCACCTGCAAGAATCAATAGTTTCCAGCCCGCGAAGCCCTGTTCCGCTACTGCGAACTGGACACCCTCGCGATGGTGAAGGTGTGGGAGAAAATGAAAGAATCAATTCAGGCCTTTTGATGATTTAACACAAACATATCTATCATGAACGATTCGACTTCATTATTGGAAAGTTTTTCTACTTTTATCAGAGAAAAACAAGAAGTTATTCCATTTTCTTTTAACGTATTAGATGAGCAATGCGGCCATATTTTGGAGAATTCTCACACCAATATATTAATGAAGCTCCTCCAGTATAAGAATCGCTATGGCTATGTCTTTTTGGAGAGTTTCTTCTCTCTGCTTGGGCTCCAAGGTTTTGAGGATTTCAAATGGGAGACCACGAAAGGTGTCCATTTTATTACCGAAAAGTTTTATGATAATTGCGGTCGAATAGATGGCCTAATATACCAGAAAAAAGCGTTCGCCCTAATAATTGAGAATAAGGTTAATCGAGCTACAAATCAAACAGAGCAACTTGAAAAATACATTAAGGCTGTTTCCGAAGATAAAACAACTCTCGATGTAGATTTTAAACATATATGGGTACTATTCCTAACACTTGATGGAACAGATACTCCTGATAATGAAAGTAAGAAATACATTAATGAAAAGAAAATCCACTATTTTGAAATAAATTATCAGGAAGATATTCTACCATGGCTTAAGGAAGATATTCAACCCTTCGTGATGAGGAAGGAGAGGGTACTTGACTCTGGTTTATCCCAGTATGTTGATTTTTTAGAAGGAATGCTTGGATTACGTCAGTCTGACCAAGTGTTACTGACTAATGGAAGGGAGTTTATTGAACAGTGGATTCAAAAAAAGGGAGATAATTTCTCTGACTTTGATTTTGAGAAAAAAAATAGTTATTTAGATAATACTAACAAATCGATCAGATCGGAATTGAAGCGGCTCGTAAAGAGCAAGGACAGCAATGCTTCTGATCTTCGTCATTTTGCCGGTATTTTACATGGCGTACTTGATAGCATTAATGATGAGCCGATGAAGGATTTCTTTGATTTCACTCGTAAGATTTTTGTATCTAAAGGGATGGAAAATTGCATAATATCACATATTTTCAATTACTATTACATCCAAATCCGTGATGCTTCCTGGCCTCGCAGCATTCATTTTGAGTGGTATCCTTTAGGCGTTAAGAAACTGACGAGTAAAAAAAAGCCTGAATTACGACTCTGTTTACATATTGAGAATCCGATATATCACAATGCTTTTCGGGAAAAAAAGAAGCTGTTCGAAGGTTTCTCATTAGAAGAACACATTCGCACACTTAGTTATTGCCATACAATAGACGACCATGAGACAACTTTCCCAATAATTGAACTGTCGGGTAAAGATATGGAAACGTTCCTATCCAAAGTTTACTCGTGTATTGAACCTGATATGATCAAACAGATTGATGAGATTATAGATTCGGTCAAGAAAAAGGGGGGAGACATCGACAACGATCTTTAGTTCTAATACCTTGGCCGATTCACTTCCACGGAAAAAACACTCCCACACCCCCTTCCGGTAGTTCCAGGGCCTTCCTGACCTCCGGATTGCGATACTTGTCCGGATCGATGTAGAAGCTCCGTTCGTCGGGCTTCTCTGAAACATACTCAACCGTATAGCCTTCGCAGAGCTTGTAGTCTCCGCGGAGGCAAAATTTTACTGCGTTGTATGAAACGCCCAGCCAGCGTGCGCAGTTGGCAATGCTCGTGAAGTAGAACTCGTAGACGACCGTCTTCGTCTTGAATTGATAATAGTATTCCACATAGGTCTCGACCTCCTTGTGGATTCTGATGTACTGCCCGTCCTGCATAAATAATCGTCCTTTTTGCAAATTTACTTCAAATATTCTTGAAGCACAAATTGAATTCCTGTAAAAAGTATCTATTGTGACTATATAATAATCACAATAGTATGAGATTGTCATTATCCGAAAACGGCTGGTTTGTAAAAAAGACCCTCTATGTAGACATGGACGGAGTCCTGGTGGATTTCAACTCCGGCATCAATCGCTTGAGCACGAAGATATGGGAGAGCTATTCTTCGCATCCTGAGGACGCTCCCGGGGTGTTCGCGCTGATGGATCCGATGCCCGGCGCATTGGAGGCCCTCGACAGGCTGAGAAAAAAGTATGACATCTATCTTCTGTCCACCGCCCCCTGGAACAACCCTTCTGGCTGGTCCGACAAACTGAACTGGGTCAAGATGCACCTGGACCCTTATTTCGAGAAGAGGCTTATCCTCTGCCATCACAAGAGTCTCCTGAAAGGGTCCTACCTCATTGACGACCGCCCTGCGCACGGCGCAGATCATTTCGGAGGGGAATGGATTCGCTTCGGCAGTCCTGAGTTCCCGGATTGGAACGCAGTGCTGGAGCATCTGGATGTCTGAATAATTCAACAAGACTTCAAAGAATCTTGAAGTTAGAAATGAATTTCCCTGGCTTCGATTCTATATTAAAACCGTAAGAGAGAAGAAATCAACTCAAAAAAGAAATCGATATGCAAAAGATTCAGAAATTCCATTTCGGCCGCCTTTACGCCGCCCCCAAATCCCTCAAAACCTACGAACTCATCAACCGGGATGGTCACCGCCTCGTCTTCCGGGTCCGGAATCCCAAAACCCATGATTCCTGGAAACAACTCGCCACTTCCACCTACAAAGCCGATGAAACCGGGGCCTTCGAAGAAATCCTCTTCAATGACGGGGTCCGCCTCCGGGCCGACGCCTGGTGCTCGGACCCCAAAAAAGTCCAGCGCATGTCGCCCCAGACTCAACAGGGAATCATCGAACTGATGGCCGCACTGGCCGCCTAAAAAGCCTGATAATATAGTAAATATGGCAAAAGAATTCACATTCATCCTGGG
>JAEEGI010021710.1_pt1 | contig 12735 bp, 10 predicted proteins | sample 8958751 | NCBI WGS metagenome assembly JAEEGI01 (sample SAMN16246545, study PRJNA631951) | gut metagenome | biome: gut microbiome; feature: rumen; material: KS-attached | host: Bos | place: Iran: Karaj | collected 2018-10 | reverse complement strand
CCGATGAGGAAGCAGATGGCGGCGATGACCATGCCGTTGATGGCGGGGAAGCCCCACTTCACGAGATTGGCCACGACGGCGCCGAGGACGACGCCTGCGACGGCCCACCAGTCGACCGTCTTTTCAGCGACGGTTCCGGCGGCGTAGGCCTTGCGGTTCATGAAGTAGTGGAGGATCAGGATGATGCCCACCGGCGGAAGCGTGCAGTTGAGTACGTTGAGCCAGCCGCAGAAGTTCCAGTAGAGCCAGACGGCGGCAACCGTACCCAGGATGCCGGAGAAGATGACCATCTTCTTCTTCGTCAGACCGGCGATGTTGCTCAGGCCCAGACCGGCCGAGTAGAGGGCGTTGTCGTTGGTGGTCCAGATGTTGAGGCCGAGCACCAGGACGGCCAGGTAGAACAGGTTCAGGTTGAGCATCACTTCGAAGATATCGTTGCCTCCGGCATAGATGCTGGAAACCGCACCGAAGAGGAACATCAGCGAGTTGCCGATGAAGAAGGCGACGACGGTCGTCCAAAGGCCCACGCGACCGCTCTTGGCGAATCGCGTGAAGTTGGGTGTCGCCGTACCGCCGGAGACGAAACTTCCTACCACCAGCCCTGCGCCCGCGATGATGCCCAGGTCTTTGGTTCCCTGTGCGAACTGTTCGATCAGACCCATGTCGCCGCGGCGGACAGCCATGATCATGGCAACCGTACCGAGGATGGCTACAGCCGGGACGGCAATGTAGCTGATGATGGTCAGACTCTTGATGCCGTAGTAGGCGCTGGCGGTCATCAGTACGCCGGCGATGGCTACCAGCACATAGCCTTGCCAGGGCATGTGGTCGGGTGTCACGTCGAGGCCCATCAGTTCCTTGGCCACAGGAATGGCGAACATGGCCAGACCGACGCCGAACCAGCCGATCTGCGTGAAGCTGATCATCGCGCTGGGGAGCCAGCTGCCCTTGGTGCCGAAGCTGCGGCGGGCCAGCATGTCGAGCGAGAGACCGCTCTCCGCGCCGATGAAGCCCAGGGAGCCGGTGTAGGCGGCCAGGATCAGACCACCCAGGAGGAGAGCCCACACGAATCCCCACCAGTCGAGGCCGGCGGCCAGTTGCTGGCCGACCCACATGCTGGCGGAGAAGAAGGTGAAGCCCAGCATCACCATGAACATACTCAGGTTCGATTTCCGTCCGGCACGGTCCACCGCGCGGTCGGTGTAGTCAACGTCAGTCTTTTTCATATTCTTGCTTCAGTTTATTGATCGATGCGATACGGCGGCCGGCCAGTTCCTTCAGGTCGATGTTGCGCTGGAGGAGTGACTGCTCGTCGGCCCAGAGCGGTCCCAGGTCCTTGATGCCCCGCAGATGCGTAATGTCCAGCCAGTCTTCGAATTCCACTGGACCGGCGTAGCCGAGTTTTTCTTCCAGCAGCGCGCGGACATCGATGCGGGATGCCCGCTCCCGGATCCCTTCCCAGTATTCCAGCACTTCGTCGAAATGGACGGGGAGCTGGTAGCGGCGGGCGCCGCCGTCGTAGATGATGCATTTTTCCAGCAGCGCTTCGGGGTTGTGCTGCACGATGTAGCGGCGGAATTCCGGTGTCACGACGCCGTCCTTCCAGCCGAAGTCGATGTCCGGATGGTTGATGCCGCTTACGCCCTTGTCCTGATAGACGGTGAAGGCACCCTCGAAGAAGAAACAGTCGATCCCTTCGAAGCCGGCGAAAATGGCGCTGAGTCTCGCGGAAAGGTCTTCCATGAGCCGGAAGGCCTGCGTACCGCCGATTGTGAAGAAGATAATGCGGCGGATGCTGCCTCCTTCCAGCAGGAACTTGCGCATCAGGTGTTCGAAGCAGTACCGGAACGTGTCGCCGGTCGCCAGGATGTCGCCGACCGCCAGCACGCGGTTGCGCGTGGTGTAGATCTTGTCGTATTTGATCTTCAGGCCCTGGATGACGTGGTTCTCCGCAACCCGCTCGCACGAGACGAAATGCATGTTGCGCACACGCATCCCGCAGCGGAACGCCGCCTCTTCGAGCGGATAGTTGAGCCCGCCGCGCAAGATGGTGAGGATATCGATCTCTTCGCCCAGCCCGTTGGAGCGGAGGTAGTGGAAAGCATCGACCATTTCATCGAGCAGGGCCGTATAGCAAGGAAATCCGACGATTTCCGGAAAGGCTTCCATGGCGCGGCTGCCGGGACCGCTCAGCAGATAGTACCTGTTGTGCAGCTGCGGCACGTGCAGTCGATACAGACTCGTATCGCCGGGCAGGCCTGCAGGAAGCAGGCTCGAGCCATCTAAAGGTGTAGTCATTGAAATCCCGATTAGATTAAACCGGGATACAAAGATAAATGATTTTTGCCGCCCCTCCAAAAGAGATTTCCCGTATCTTTGCACAACCATTTCAACAGATGCCGCCTCCGGTCTTCAGCTGACCCGGATCGACTGACACTTCTCCGCTACCCGAAATTCGTTGGGAATGCCCACCATGGTCACAGACGTCTGCACGGGCGGTGTCCGTGCCCAACGGCGCCTGGTCGAGGCCATTGGGCACGGCAACATCCTCTGCAACTGCCTGTAGCCGGGGTGACTGTGCCCAACGAATTTCGGATTGGAAACAAACTCGACCCTTCTGGCTTCTATGTCCCGCCCATCATGCCCAGCCCCGACAACGTCACTCCCGACCTGATCGGGGGCGGGCATCTCTGCCGCTCGTCATGCCCGGCTCCGACCGGGCATCTCATTCACTCGCCCTCGGCGCTCATTCCAATTTTATGGTGTATCAGATTCCTCATAATCTCAACCATATCCTCATGATCCGGAAAATCGTTTGCATTCCAACTTTTGCTTCGCCAGATGGCGACAAAGCGAATTCCTTCGAGGTCTTCTTCCCTTCCTTCACAGCAAGGACAAGGACATTTGGCTTTACCTTGTACTGTGAATATGGTGCATTTGACATTTGAGTTCGACAACGAAATGTTGCTTGATTATCTCTGTTCGACTTATGGGGGTCACATTGACTAATCGCACTAAACACATCGGCCTCGCATTTCTTGCGAGGCCGAGAATTGTTAAATACTGATTAAAACCTAATCTCCTAGCGCTTCTGCTGCTGCCGATGCCATTTTCTGAGAGATTTTCAAATATTGACTTTCTTGTGCTGGTGTCATATTGTCATCAGCGTTATCAAGTTTCTCTAACAAACTTTGTGCTTTTTCCATATATGATACATACTCTGTAAGAGCGTTCATATCACCTGAATTTACCTTTTTAGACAAAGCGATGTATTTATCTACAATCGTCTCAAAATCGTTTAGTATAGAATCCCAGTCAATAGAGGAATCTGAAGAAGTATTATCCACATCAACTACTTCTATTTCCGTCTCATCGTCGACGATCATTGAATAAGACTTTGGCAAATCTTGTTGCTTTCCCAGCCACACATTTTGGCCAATTAATATGTGGAACTTGGGTTCTATCTCACCATTATATATTTTGGTCATCACTTTGTATTCATCCTCGTCGAATCCTACGCTGGAAAGATTGCAATTCCATACATATTTATATTCCTGACCAGGAGTAATGCAATACTCAAGTAATTTGCCCGCACCAGGAGTTTCCCCTTCCGTAAGAGTTACAACATCATTATGATATTCATCTTCAATAGTAAAACCTATTCCCCATAGATATTTACCGTCTGAATCGTATGGAGGCCATGAAGAGCACCTATTGCAGTCTATTGTGCCATTATATCCTCTCCATTCTTTTTCTATTCCTAAAACATTATTTTTCACAACGGTAAAAGTAACGTCTAAAAAGAACCTAGGTTGGCCAGCTATATCTGTCCTACTTTCGTCACGCAAAATGTTCAAAGTGACATCCTTGACATCATAATACTTTGCTAAAGTACCTTTAATTTCTGGTGTGGGGTTAAAACTGATTCCAGAATTGCTTCCAGTTTTGCTTCCACACGAAGCCACAACGAATAGGGTGGCAAGAAATAATAATTTTTTCATAATAAAGAAAACTATTAATAAACTGTTGTCCGGAGAATATTTACCATAACGTAAGTTGCTCGACAGCGCCCGCCTCCGGAACAACCACGGGACCTGTCGGCTGATTATAAAGTTCGCTGATGTCAGCCCTCTGAAAGAGGACTTGTCCGATTGAGGTAGAGAATGAAGACTTGGACCTAGAGCATACCACTTCTTCGAAAGGATGAGCATAAGGAAGTCGCTAACGATTATCCATATCTGCGTGTAGACTGCGTTCTGGGAGGTTCCATAGAAGGTCTTGATGCGCAGATGCTGCTTGATATGCTTGAAGAACAGTTCAATCTGCCAACGCTCACAGTACAGTTCCGCTATAGTGAGTGGGTCTTCGTTTGCAAAGTTGTTGGTCAGGAAACGATAGATCTTCCCGGTTTCAAAGTTTTCGTACACTACAAGTCTCAGCGTATCGGGATACTTCCAGGTTGAATAATATCCAGTGAGCTTGATGGTCTTATCTGAAAGGGCACCGGGCCCTTTGTTAACCGATCTGGACTCAATGCCCTCATAGGACATGTTGTCCTTGGCAAGAGTGACGAAATAAGCACTCTTCTGCTGAAAGTACTTGTAAAGCTTCTTAAACGCAACATATCCCTTACCCATCAGGTAGAATTCACCGGCTTCGACAGGGACTTTGTCCATGACTATAGCGTCGTTGGCCTCCCAAATCTTGGATCGGGGCATAACCTTGATCCCCGACCGGTAGAGGTCTTCGCAGTGGTTAAGTTTAGTCTCAATGACTCTCAGACCGGCCCTGTCGATGAACTGAGCAAAGCTCATCACCATGATCTGGTCACGGCAATTGAAATTGATTGCGTGCTGGTCGCCCTTGTAGCTTTCGACACACTTCTTGAACTCGTATTCGATGAAGATAGACATAATCTGAGCGAAGATTGTTTTTCCTTTTTTCATGGCTTGCAGACGGCGTCTTAAGGTGCGTCCGAAAAGTTACAAGTTCTTATCGCAATAATTTCTGAGCCTTGTATATTATAGAAGCTAAACAGTTAAATCTAATTGGAGAAATGTTTTCCGGATAGTAGTGTATCAACTAATGATTGAATATCTTGAACTTCGACTTGGCCTAAGACGATACGCCCTTTGTTTTTTCCGTAAAGTACCGTCTGTCCGTCATTGTTATGTCCCATGTACAGCCTTGGTGAAAGGGGCGTTGAAGAAATGCCCATCAAGTCAAATATTTCAACGCATGAACTGAATATAACGTCTGGCTTTAGAACAGACAGTAAATTGCAGGTTATCGGTTTGAAAATGCTTTTAAGAGCTCTTTGATCCGCCTTATTCATATTGTTCCATGTATCGGACGTAGCCAAAGGAGTGAAAAGATCTATATGAATAGCCGTATTAGGCACAGCGCCCGTATAAAAACTGGCGGCAAGGGGCGCTAAATACTTTGCCCATTGACTGAAAAAGCGCATATAAGGATTTTCCGAGAAATATGAATTGAGGGCAGAGCGATAATCTGCAAGATCAGAAGAAGACAAGTATTTCTTTCCCACCAGATGAGCCGCTTTCGGGAAACGAAGGGCAACTGAAATATGCTCGTTTTCAGCGATGAATTCCTTGTAAGAAGGATTGATGGAAACGGTGACAATCTTTTGTTGCGAGTTTGTGTAAGCATCGTGATCGCCGAACCACAATACAGGTATGGAAGGCGTTATAATACAATCGTTTCCAATGAATGGCAGAAACGCCCGCCAAGTATCTAGAACAATGAGGTCTAAAGAGTCCATTAGTCCTTATCGGCTGCCAGCTCCGGACAGAAGGGATTATACCAATGAAAAAAGTGTGGAGCTTTTCGTTTATCAGCGTCGAGGCCTGGTAAACCTTTATCCGAATAAACACTCCACACCTGGACGTATATCGAGAACCGATATAGACACAGGGATGAAAGCGTTTTCGTACCTCGAATTAAAAATTACCAGTTTTCGACGCTGGGTGCGAAACACTTTTTCCAATATGTCAGAACGTGACGAGGGCGGATGCCGTTCACATTCCATGCAAAGTTAGCAAAAAAAGTAATAAAGGGTTACCAGGCCTCGCTATTTTGCAACTTTTTTTGTGTCACAAATTTAGCAAGGGCGCGGTACTTCGGGGAAGGTCTTTTCAGGTCTTCTTGCGGTATTCAATTAAATTATCGAAGTTTTACTATCCTTGATTCTATGAGGGTTTTATAGGCGTCTTGAAGATCTTTAGGCAGGAATGAGGTTTCAATAAGTGCGTTCCACTGAGGCTGAAAACAGCACATTCTGGTGAGGATGCGTTCGGCGACGGGCGTGCTTATGCCGGATTCTGTGAAAGCTTGCAGGAATGTGGACCTGTTGAAGCCGGTTTTCTTTCCTCCGACCGAAAAGGTCATAGCCATTTCGTCGCGGTCTTCGGGGTCAGCCAGAAGTACCGAAAGCAAATCGTAAGCAGGAGCAAGGACATAATCCCTGTTTCCCGAATCAATAAGTGAAAAATTCTTGCAGTGCATGTCGGAATTGCCGGTGATCCAAGAAAAAAGGACGATCTCCCAGAAACGTTGTACGTCCAATAGGGGAGCGGAGGAATATTTCTTGATGGTTTCAGCCAGTTGCGGATAGGTACCGTCGTATTTGTGTTCGGTCAGACGGTTGGAGAGTTGGCACATGTCCAGCATGGAAATCTTCTTGCCTTTGGGAGAACGGTCCATGCGGAGCGTGAGGTAGCCCAGTTCGCCGTCAGCGAGCCGGATGAGCGTATGCCGGGCAGTGCGGATTCCTGCCGCTTCCGCCATCTTCATTGTTACGTCTTCCAGTTCGGGCAGGCATCGGTAGCCCGGACTTTGCGGCTTGAAGATGTATTTGCCCCAAAGCCCTACTATCGTAAGTTTTCGCGGCTCATGCTTTCCGCCCCGATCGATGTCGAGCGACATCTTCGCCTGCACGCCAGTTACGGAAGCGCTGGTGCGTATGATTCTTTCTGCCAGTTCCGACATATTGTCGCGCGTGTACGGAAGTAGCGGGGCCGGGGTGACGCCAAAAAATTTACGTGCGCAAGCCGGGTGGAAATCCTTTTCTCCAGGGTTCAGAGACTGATAGCAGAACAGACACTTTTCCATAGGCACTTATTCGGGTATGACGCTGATGTCACCGATGCAGTCCTTGCAGCAAGCCATGAGCAGGGACATTCGGTCGCGGCGGTCGATTTTCCAGGAATTCGAAGCGATATCCAGCAACCACCCTTCCGGAATCAAACCGTCGAATACTGGGAACATCATTTCTTTCTCGTAGGGTTCTTCTGTCAAGGGCATCGTCGGACTTAACGCGACAGCATCGGGACGGGCCAGATAAGCGCTGTCGTAGTGGAAGTGGAACCCTTCTTCGTCTTCACGGAGTATTCCACAAAAGACATCTTGGATGAATATGCGTGTTTGTTTCATCGCGAGTCGGTTTTAACGGGGGCCAGTGCTTCTCCGAACAAGGCAAGGACTTGGTTCACCTTGTCCATGCGGAGGGTCTGTTTTCCTTGTTCCATGTCGCGGACAAACCGAAGACCGACACCCGACCGTTCCGCCAGTTCAACCTGCGACAATCCGTGTTTTTTTCTCTTTTCCTTTATATGTTCAGATAAAGTCATTTTGTTATACCTTTTCGGGTACAAATATAATAAATATTATGAATAATATACCTTTTGGGGTATATTTTCATGCGAAACTTTATGGTGCTATACCCTTTCGGGGCTTGGCGGGAAGCGCGGCGATTTCTTCGAAGAATTGGGAGCCGAGACGTTCGTACACAGTGTCATAGACGGCGATTCTGGCGCTGTCGAGCGTCTTGCGGTATTCGAGGGTGCGGAGGGTGAAATGATTGAGGACCGGATAGGCAGACTCCTTATACGGAACGATGGCGGAATCATGAAGTGTGTCGATAGCCGCATCGTACCATGCCTGCAGTGTTCCCTGGACTTCATCGATGAGTGCTTGACGGGCTTGGGCAGCAGTAGTGGCGGCGGCTTCTGCAGCAGCTTTCTCCCGGGCGGCGCGAATGTGGCCGGGCAGCCAGACGGCGGCCAGAAGCGCCAGTGCGATGAGCGGAAGGGTTATGAGCAAGGGGGCGCGGTCGCGGCGGGCGAGCGCCCGGCGGAGCGAAGCGACGTCGGGGTAGCGGCCCGCCGGGGCGTTGCGCAAGCAGCGCCGCGCCTGTCTGCGGTAACGATTCGGAAACAGCAGCGAAAGAATGCCTCCGATGGCATAGATGTCGGCGGCGGACGTTGAACGTTGCGAAAGGTCACCTTCGAGGACTTCCGGGGCCGTAGCGCCCGGCGTGCCTCCGAGCCGCTGGTGAAGATAGTCGGCATCGTTTTCCGCCAAACCGAAGTCGATGAGTTTTACGTCGTTCGAAACAGCTGTCACCAGTACGTTTTCCGGTTTGAGATCGTTGTGCAACAAGCCTTTCCGATGAAGGTATTCCACTGCGTCCAGTAACTCCAGCAAAACCTTTTTCCGAGAATTGGCGTCGGGTTTTTCGGCCACAAACGCCCGGAGCGTCCGGCCTTCGACATATTCCATCACGATGGCCGGTCCGACCGGACTCTCCGGTTCGAACTGGAAAACCGGAACAATATAGGGATGTTGAAGGCCCCGTGTAAGTTCGTATTCGCGACGGAGAAGCCTGCGCGAAGCCGCATCGGCTCCGGCGGCAGTCTTCAGCAACAGGCGTTTGCCGTCGCGCACAGCGCACCAGGTGTTCCGCGCAATTTGCTGAATGTCGGCATATTCCCCATCCGGGTTCCTATCTTCATCGGTTTTTCTGACAGGTCCTGATTCATTCATATCGTAAAGTTAGCCAATCTTTTGTACTTTTGTTTCCGTTATGGCGACAAGAACCGACTCTCCGCAAGTGACGGCCCTGCTGGATGCCGTGGAAAAGACATTCGGCCGACCGGTCCGGACTCCGTCCGATTTCGTGCTGGTGGCAGACCGCATCGAGTCACGGACACACGAACATATCTCCGACAGCACCATAAAGCGGCTTTGGAACCCCCGACTCGGGTACGCAACGGTCTCCGACCGGACACTCAATGTCTTGGCCCGCTACGCCGGACATCCGCACTTCTTGGATTTTTGCCGGCAACTTGCCGCACAAGGAGTCCTCGAATCCGAATTGGTGTCCGGCCGGCATGGAATCCGCGCCGAAGACCTTGCCATCGGTTCCCTGATCCGAATCGCCTGGCTCCCCGACCGGGAATGCACACTGCGCTACCTGGGAGAAAGACAATTCGAAGCGGTCGAAACGCAGCACGCCAAACTGCAACCCGGCGACACGTTCTTCTGCTCGTCATTCCTGCCGGGCCGTCCCCTCTATGTCGATCACCTCTGCCATGACGGCGAAATCTACGAACAATACGGAATGGGTACCGAACACGGCCTGACCCGGGTGGAAGTCAGCGACATTCTCACAACACCGCCTCCGGTTTTCGCGACGGAGTTGCAGCAGAGGGTTTATGAGACCTTCAGCGCTTTGTCGATTCCTTTCGGGCGGGTGGACACGGACCCGGGCCTTACTATGGAAGACTGTCTGCACATAGGTGCCAGGATCGGTGTACGCGTCGTCAAGACCCTCTTCCTGTGCAATCGCCAGCAGACCGAATTCTATCTGTATGTCACCACGGACGACAGGCCGTTCGTGACCCGTGATTTCTGCGGGGCGCTGGGTATTCCGCGCGTGTCGTTCGCGCCGGCCGACAAACTCTGGGCGCTGACCGGCGTCACGGTCGGCGCCACGACTATTCTGAGCGCCATCCTTCCTCAGGCCGCGCCGGTTCATCTGGTCATGGACCGTTCGGTCGCCCGGAGCGAATGGTTTGCCTGTACGGACGGCACCCCCACATGTTTCGTCAAGCTTTCCACCGAAGATCTTCTCCGAAAGTATCTCCCCGCCTCCGGCCACCAGCTGACCCTGATCGACTGACATTCCGCCGCCTCCGTGGAAAGGCACGCGGTAGTTGTGATCCACATCCTCGCCTCGCCCGGCGTCCTGACCGAATGGTTTCGCCGCTACCCGACATTCGTTGAGCACAATAATACACGACAGAGGCTCCCGGCCGCAGGTTGCTGTGCTCAACGGTGCCTAACCGTGGGCATTGAGCACAGCAACAGCCTCTGCAACTGCCTGTGGCCGGGGTGACTGTGCCCAACGAATTTCGGGTAGCGGCTGCCAATGGTCTGGGATAGATGTCAGTTGGCTTGCCAGTAGTCCGGGAGAGGGGGAGGGGATATCAGTTGTGCTTGCCAATGGTCCCCGGGGGCGGTCATAGCATGTCTTTTGCCTCCTCATAGACCAGGCCGCAGAGGCGGATAATCTGCTTTTTGGAACTGTTGAAGCGGGCCCAGAGTGTGCGGGCCAGGTGGATGCGTTGCCGGGTGTCCAGTTTTTTGATTTCGGTTGTTCCGAACAATTCCTTGCAGACTTCTTTTTTATGCTGGCGCATCTCCTGCATCGGGATTCTCAGGTGCGAAATCGTTCCACCGCGGGAGTCGACATCTTCTTCTCGGGAGATGCATAAAAAGAAATGGAAGCTCTTGCAAGTCTTGTATATCTTCTCAACGATTTCATAAGCGACGTAGGTACCGGGGAAAACAAGCGGGCCTATCATCCGGACTGATGATTCCGGCCGGACGTGTGATTTCAGAAGTTTCTTCAGCTGTCGTACACCTATTTCTGTTTTTTGCGGCTTTCCGTCTGGATTCCCGATCAACCAAGCCGGCGAACACCAGTTTCCGGCCCGTCTGAAATACAATGGACCGCTGGACCAGGGATAGTCGATGGCATTGTACGGAATCCCGCCGACGGGCGCATTTTTAATGGTGTAGCAGATGACCACTTTCAGGTAGAAATCAGTATCAATCACCTGAAAGTTAATAGGGACGCCGTCCATTTTGTTGTTGTCGCCGTGCCTGAAGGCAATGTGGCAGGATGTCCTTCGAACATAATCGTGCATAAACCGGTTACATTCGTCAAATTCCCCATAGAGAACGAAATGGATATGGGTGTCCATCAGGGAAAAAGCCAGGATGATTACCTTATACCCCGGCAGTGTTACATAGATCCGGTTCATACCGTCGATGAAATCCTGCGTGTCGTAGAACATCACATCTACGGCATTGCCATCCGTGCTGAAATGCCAACAATTCTTTATTTGGATTCTCTGGTTTTTGGCGAAAGGGACGTCCAGCCCCAGATCGGATACAATCTGCCTGAGCAGTTCCTGGTAAATCTCCATCTTCAAATCTGCCGCCGCTAGTGGCTGCTCAGATGCAAAGATAATACATCACACGGCCGAAGTCAAGACCTGAGGATACTTTCCATGCAAAACCGCTCAACCTGATTTTTGGCTGGTACGGTATAACCATACAGAGACCTCATAGCGCCAGGTCCCGTCCCAGCCGAGCCAAAAACGGCGCGGAAGGAACGAGATATCGTGAGAGAAGGCTGTCAGTCAAAGGAGGCTGTTCCAAACGATTATCGGGTTCAGTTTCCCGTGGCTTGTCGGGAATTATTTGCCCGGAAAGAAGGAATTACTCCTCGATGGCTTTTCTGTACGGTCCCACCATGCCTTCCGTGAATTTGCTGCCGGCTTTGGCCTTGAGTTTCTTGTTACGCATGAGCCATCCTACCAGATACATCTTCCAGGAGGTCTTCCACTGTTTTTGCGGGAAATCGTACTGGCCGTGCGATTGGAAGAAATGGTGGTCGGCCCGCATCAGGCCCCGCATCATGTAAATGAGGTCCCGGAAGATCTTCATGCCGCCCACCCCGAGAAAGTTCTGCGGCGGGGTGTACCGGGTCTCCATGGCATAGGAGAGCGTGGCGCTGAGCTGGTTGATGGCTGCCTCCAGGTCTTCTTCATCGGTGGCGACTCCTGCCAGAAAATTGCCGCCCACCTGGGCGCGTGCTTCCAGGAGCAGCCGGAGATTCTCTTCTTTGGAATAGGCGCCTTCCACCAGATAGCCGAAAGGTGTCCCCATTGTCACGGTACGGTGTCCGTTGCAGAACTGGCGGTCGTCGTACAGTTTGAAGCGGGAACCCATCGAGTGGTCCTGGATGCGGAACGCATAGACGATGGCATCGTGCTTGTGAATCGTATTGCGGAGGAAATCGTCGAAGCCGTCCTTGTACACACATTTTCCCGTGGCGGCGCAGCTGAAGCAGCTCAGGCAGCCGCCTTGAAAAGGGAATTCGCGGATATTGATGACATCGCACGGATAGGGGAATACGGCCACGAACCGGTCCACCATTTCTTTCAGCCGTGCATCGCCCGGTTCCAGGTCGGCGACGACGACCGCCTTCCTGTCGTTCGACCGCTCTGGCGATCCACTGCTGCCCATCTGCCAGCGGACGAAGTTCATCCAGTCCCGGGCCTGCTTGCGGCCGGAATCCTTGAGGATGTCGTCCATGTCGGCGGAAAGGCCGTCCAGGAAACGCAATCCCATGTCGGCGCAGTTGTCCCGGATGAAGCGGTGCGCCGTAATGTCATAGAAATGCTTGGATGTGGTGACCTGTGTCGCTGTCTTTCCGGAAAAGTCCTCACCGGAAGCTTTCATCAGCTCGATGAACCGGTGCAGTTGATAAGGGACCAGGAAAGTATAGACGGGGTAGCAGAAGAGCAGCACGTCCGCTTTCCGGATGGCATCCAGGGCTGGGGAGAAGTCTTTTTCCAGCGC
>JAEEGI010021707.1_pt1 | contig 12737 bp, 12 predicted proteins | sample 8958751 | NCBI WGS metagenome assembly JAEEGI01 (sample SAMN16246545, study PRJNA631951) | gut metagenome | biome: gut microbiome; feature: rumen; material: KS-attached | host: Bos | place: Iran: Karaj | collected 2018-10 | reverse complement strand
TTGTTTTTATTATTATTTAAATTATTTATTTTTTGGTTAAAATCTTTAAAAAATTTTAGCGATTGTTAGTTAGTTAATGTCCTGCGCAGGCTCATATTTAATAATTAAATTAAATAAAAAAAAAAAGAAACCCAAGCTTCATAGTTTATTCATCTTTTTTAAAAAATTTTTGCGATTGGTCCCAGTGGGGATTGAACCCACGACCTTCGCGTTATTAGCACGACGCTCTAACCAGCTGAGCTATGAGACCCGCTTAATAATCAAATTAATTACTTAATACTTTATCCATAGAAATTCAATAGATTTTTAATTATAAAATATATATATATGTTATATATTTACTAAATCTAAAATTATAATATTACTTTTTATAAATTCTTTGAAAAATTGTCCAAATATTTTTTTCAAAGCTAAAACATAAAAATGGAATTTAAAATAAAATTAGAAAATGTTTGTTTTGAAAGTAAAGCAATGGCAGAAAGTTTTATATGTGTAAATTGCCAATATTTAAAATTTAATCAATATTTACTTGAATGTGGTCATTATTTATGTGATAAGTGTTTGAAAACAATTAAAGAATGTCCAGTACATAATATAAAAATAATTCCACAAAGTTTATTTAAAGCAAAAATAATGGATGAAATTTTAAAAATTAAAATTAAATGTTTTTGTTTTCATAGAATTGAAGGATGTGAATGGATAGGATTGTTAAAGGAATTATGTGAAAAACATATATATAATTGTATATTTAAACAAGAAGAAATATTTATTAATAGTAGAATTTTAGGTAAAAAATATTTAAATAAAGAACCTGAAGTTATTGATTTAAATTTAATAGAAGTGACTGATGATGATCATCAAAAAATAAATAAAAATTCAAAACATAAAAAAAAGAATAGAAAAAATACTGATTCTGATTATTTTGAAGAAGTTATTAATTTAGATGATACTCCTCCAAGAATAATTAATCTTATAGATGATTAATTAATTTAAAATTTAATTGTATTTTATTGTATAATTAATTTTAAAATTTTTTATCAAAATTATTAACTATTAACTTCATTGGTTAGTAATAAATTAATAAAAAAATGAATTTGTCTCTTAAAAAAGTTATAAAAACGTTGTTTTAAAATAGTTTAATACTATTCCTTTGGATAAAATTTATAATTGAATAGAAATACTAAATCTTATAAATACAATAATTCAAAATAATAAACAATTAAAAATAGATATATAAGAACTACAATTTGAAGTTAAATTAAAAAAGAAGAAGTAGAAAATATAATACTTTTTATTTGAATGTCAATGTGCAATTTATATGATTGTTTTTATTTAAAGTTTAAATTCATATTATAAATTAAGATTACGGTATATTGGAGGACAAGAAAGATTTAGAAGTTTAGCAAGCAAATTTTATAAATAATTAGATTATTGTTATTATTATTGATGTTACCAATTCTAAATCTTTTAAAACCTTTTAAAATCAGTAAAAAAATTTTAAAGAAAATTCATTTTTTGAAAAAAATGAAAAGGTAAAATCTATTATTGAACAGAAAATAAAAAATGATGTTAATATTAAAAGGATCGAATAATAAGTAGAAAAGAAATTGAAAATTTAGCTTTGAGTTTAAATGTAAATTATTAAAAAATTTCTTGAAAGTAAATATGAATATTAATGAAAAATTATGGGTAATGGAATAAAAATGTCAATTAACAACTATGATAACAAAAATACATATATTATTTAAGATTATAAAATAGTAAAAATAAGAGAATGTTGAATGAACAAATTAATTAAAAGTATATAAAAATATAAAAAATGATATTATTACCTTTTCTTAAATTAATATAATAATAAAAAAATAAAAAAAATAATAAAAAAAATTAATCATCAAGACCTAAATAAAAAAATCTTAATATAAATAACAAAAAAATGATATATAAAACCATTAAAAAAAATGTCAATAACATTATTAAGTAATGATAATCAATCAAGTAAAATATCAAAAGAAGCATGTGCAAAATCAAAATATCTTCAAACTCAAATAGAGAATGGTAAAACAGAAATAGAATTAGAAGATATAAAAGGAGAGCCTTTAGAATATGTAGTTCAATATCTTGAACATTATAAAGATTCAGAACCAAAACCAATTCCAGAAACTTTGTCAGGAAATGATTTAAGCAAAGATGTTGATAAATGGGATTTTGAATTTATTGATGGTTTAAGTTATGAAAATGCTTTTCATTTAATTAATGCTGGAGTTATTCTTGAATTAGATCATTTACATGATTTAGCTTGTGCTAAAATTGCTGCTTTTATGAAAGGGAAAACTCCTGAAGAAGTTAATAAGGAATTTACTATTGAATGTCAATTAACACAAGAAGAAGCAAAAGAATTAGGATTGGATGCTAATTAAATTTTTATTTATTCTGTTTTTTTTTTGAGTAATTTTTTAGCTTTTTTTTGCTTTGTTTTTTATTTAAATAATGTTGATTTATTAAAGAATGGAATTTAAATTCTTTTTTTTTGTTTTTTTATTTATTATAAAAGAATTTTATTTATATATGTTTATAAATTAAAACTCAATAATATATATTAAGGGATTTCGATTTTCAACTGAATATTTCCACATTTATTTTTTAAAATACCATACATTTACAATGAATATTATCATTTCTTCTTTTTACTATAGCATTTTCATCTCCTGTAGTTATATTCTTTGTATCATCCTTAGTTTCTTTAATATTATATAAAGAACTATCATTCGCGTTTTTCTTTTTTTCAACATTTTTATATTCTCTTATTGAAATATTAGAATTATTACTAATTTTATTTTTATTAAAAGAACTTTTCCTTTTTTCTTTTAAATTTTTATTTTTTAAACTAATTTTACTTCTTAATCTATGACTACTAGAGTTTTTACTTATACTATCATTATTATTCCAATCAATTAAAAAAGATCTTCCAAAATGAATAGGAGGAATATATTTAACCCTACAAATTTTCCTAAGAACATTTTTAAACAAATCAATTAAAAAATTATAATTAGGTTTATCTGTAAAATCTAATTGTTTAACATATTTAAAATACTGTTTAAATTGCTCAGGAAAACCAGAACATAATTCATCAATAGAAGTGGTTTGTTTAATATTTCCAATTTTTTCATAATATTTTTCATTATTTTTACATTTAATACCTTGCCAAGGTAAATCTCCTCTTAAAAAATATAATAAAACATAGCCAATACTTTCTAAATCATCTCTTCTACTTTGTTCAATCCCTTGATGAGTATAAACTGAACAATAACGTGCTGTTCCAGTTATATTTTTTCCAGTTTTATATGGAATATGTTTTCCATAAACATTTATATATTTTTTAGCTAATCCAAAATCAATTATGTATAAAACATTTTTATACTTATCTCTACCCATTGTAAAATTATCTGGCTTTATATCTCTATGTAAATATTGATTTTCATGTATATATTCTATTAATTTTAACATATCTATTCCTAAAGTACATATTGTTTTTAAAGAAAATTTTTTGTTCTGAGATTGGAAAATTTCACCTAAACTTTTTCCTAGTAATTCCATTACTAAAATATTATAACCTTTAATTTTTCCAAATTGAAATATTTTTGGTATTCCTAAATAACCTTTTAATGAATTTAATTTTAGATATTCTGATTCTAATAATCCTAATGGATTTTCAGGGTTATCAACTTCTGTCTTTATTGCTAGTTTTTCCTTTGATTCTTGATCTATTGCTGAAAATACTGTTCCAAAAGAACCTTTTCCAATTTTTTTTTCTATTTTATATCTATTTAATACAATTTCATTTTCGAAATTATTATCTTCTTTATTGTTATTTTTGGACATTTTATAAGTTTATATTTAAAAAAATTACTAAAAAAATAGATTTTTGTTAAAAGAAAGACCAAAGATTAAAAATTTAATTTCCAATGTCTTTTCTATAATCATATAATGACTTATTATTTCATAAATAATGTTTTTATATTACATTTATTTCTTATTATTTAATTATCAATGTAATATAAAATTGTTTTTAATGACTAATTAATTACATTTGTTTTTTTAAGAACTGTAATTATCTTAAATATATTAAAAAAAATAAACTATAATATTTAAATGAATTTATAAATAATCTATTAATATATACATTTGAAAAATAAATAAGAATATTATTATTATAACAATTATAAGTATACATATATTTTTTAATGAAAAGAAGTTTTTAACATATTCTTTAATATTTATTTTTTTCAAATTTATTTGTTGTTTTTTATCATCATTTAATTTATTGATCAAATGTAAGGGATTTTTATTTAAAATATCTTTTTCTTTAAAAAAAATAATATTATTACTTGCATCATTTTTATTAATAGAATTATTATTAATATTATTTTCTTTATCTTTTTTATGATTTAAATTAACTTTTTGATTTAAATCACTGGTCACATTATCATTGTTATTAATATTTGAATTATGACAAATTTCATTTTCTTTCAAATTTGCATTTAAATTATTATCAATTTCAACATTGATTATAGAATCAAAATTAACTGATTTTTCTACTATTGTAGATTTATTACTTCCATAATTTGAATAAAAAGAATTTTTTATATCAGTACTCAATGATAATTGTTCTAATTTAATTTGTTCAATAATATTATTATCATTATAATTATTTTCTCTTTCATAATTTAAATTATCTTCTGTGGCACTGGTTCTAAATTTTGAATTAATTCTGTCATAAATTCCATTAATATCTTCTTCAACCTTTTTTTGTTTAGAATTGTTTTTAGAATTATTCATCATTTGTTTAAGATGAAATTTTTGAAAATCATCTCTCATTTCTTTTATTTAAAAAAATTTAATTAGTAATTCATTAAATTAGATAAAACGAAAAAAACACGATTTTAAAATATATAAACTAATTAATTTCAATTAAAAATTAAAAATTCAAAATATAATCAAAATTATTTTTTTTTAATTTGAAACAACAATATTAGATATATTTTGTGCTTCCCCTTTCGGTTAATCCTTTATTATGATTAAAATCAATTGACATTAATTCAGAATGAATGTATTTTGTGTATTTAATCATTTTTTTTAAACTCATAGAATTATTAAATTTTATTTCACTTGATAAATTTCTTTTATGAAATAATTTTTTTTCTTGACAATTACAATAATTTTGAAATACTGAATTTTCTCCATAATAAAATAATCTACTTGATTTATTTTTTTCTCTAATTTCTCTTAAAGATCTTGCTTTTTCCATTCTATTATAAAAATTAATATTATCGTTTGTTTCTTTTTCTATTCTATTAAAATTTAAACATTTATGAATTTCAGGAGTAAAAGTATTTTTTTCTTCGCTGTTGATTCTTTTTCTTATTTTCCCTTTAAATTTAAAATCTTCTTTTTTTTTATTAAAAATTTTAAACCTAACTAAAAGAGAATTTTCACAATATTTATCAACACTTAATTTTATTTGAGAATTTTTTTTTAATTTTGTTATTTTTGGATGAAAAGTACATTCTTCTAAATTTTTTTTGTTTATTGAAGATAAATTTGATTTGTTATTTAATTTATAATTTCTGTTTAATGCATCTAAATATAAATTTGCAAATATATTTGGTAATAATTTGCTTTTCTTAAAAACTTTACTATTAACAGAAAGAGTACAGTTTCTTGAGTTTTTGTTTTTATATGAAATAGTTGAAGAATTAATTGTTGAATTTTGTGTTTTATTAAGATTTTTACAAATTGAAGTATTATTTTTCTGAAATCTTTTATTTAAATGTTTATTATTATTACTACAATCATCCCAAAAATTATCTTGAATATAGTCCATAGAAAAATTATTTATTTTTTATTATTTCTATATAATAAATTATAAATCAATATAAAATATATACATAAAAATAATAATTTAAAAAAAATAATATTTATGTCAAAAAATAATAAAAAACAAATAATAAATTTTTCATCCTTAGCAAAACAAATATTTATAGAACAAAATAAAATTCGTATAAATCCTCAATCTTACATTCCAAAATTAGAATCATATCTGACAAAATTTAATGAAAATATATTATATTTAATAAATGAAAATCCATTAAATACATATGAAGGAAAATCAGCAGTAGAAGAAGCAATTTTATTTTTAAAATCACAAAAACCATTATATGAATATCAATATAAAAATGAATTATCTTTTGCAGCACAAGATCATTTAAAAGACATAAGTTTAAAAGGATTAACATCACATGATGGAAGTAATGGAAGTCAATTACCAGAAAGAATAGAAAAATATATTGAATGGGATGATTTAATTGGTGAAAGTTTAGATTTTGGTTTTTATAATCCAGAAAATATAATATTAAGTTTATTAATTGATGATGGAGTAAAAGAAAGATATCAAAGAAGTAATTTATTTAGTGAAGAGTTTAAATATTGTGGTATTGCTTGTGGAAACCATAGAGATTTAAATACTTGTTGTGTTATTATTTATTCTAAAAATTTAAGGAAATTAGGAGAAAAATGTAATAATGGTGTTAATTATATTAATGATTATATTGAAAGGACTTTAAATAGAACAAAAAATAATAATATTTATCAAGAAAATGATATTGATGCTCCAAATGATACTGTAGATGTTAAAATTGTTAAAGAAGTGAAAAAAGTTAATGGATATGATAAAAATATTATGAAAAAAATTTATTTATTGAAAGATAATTCTTATCATATTGTTGAAATTGAAGAGAATTAATTGTATTTTTAAATTTTTTTTGTAATTTTATAATTTTTTGAGTAAAATTTTTTGAATTAATGATAAATTGAAAGAAAATATAAATAAATATTAAAAATCTAATTTTTATTTAATGATTTATTATGAAAAACAAGTACAAATATATTATCTATATTAATTTAATAATATAATCAAAGAATGGACTTAGTTTGAAATAATCATAATATAATAGTTTTATTTAATTCACTTATCGAATTCTTTTTTATTCATAATATCATTGATGATATTAATAAATGCAATTTTATATAAATAAAAAATTTAAACATTCTTTAATCCAAAAAATATATCAATTATTTTTTAAAATAATTTGTAGGTCAAATAAACATTAAAAAAGATTGGTTTAAATAATTATATAAATTTTTGATTTATTTGATTAAACTCGAACACCCTCCGTTTAATGATTTCTTTATTTCTATTCTATTAATTAAATATTTAAATATTGTTCATCTATTCTTGAAATATTTCTTAACTTTTAAATAAAACTATTTAAACTGAAAATCAATTTTAAATTCAAAATTTTCTTATACTTTTCAATATTTATTAAATTATCAATGAAAAATAATTTATTTTTATATATATTATCTAATATTGTTAACCTGAATAGATTAATTATCATTTTTAATAGAAATTTTATCTTTTTTTTGTTTTTTTAATTCTTCATAATTTTCTTTTCCATTTATTTTTTTATTATCAACAATATACTTTTCAGATTTAAATTGTTCATTTAATCCAGCTTGAATATAACCTGCCCATAAACCAAAATAATGAAAAACAATTGAACCAACAATTGATAAATTAATTTCTCCTAATAAATTAGAATGTTGATTTACATATATAAATTGATTACATGCATTTAACAATTCATTACAAATTTTATTCTGAGAATTTCCAATTATAAAAAGAGTATTTCCTTTAAAATCTGTTTTTTCAATTGGAGTTGAATCTTTTTTTAATTCTTTAAAATTTATATCAACACAACATAAATTTATTGAATTTTCATTACAATATTCAATTATTAAATTAGGAGATTCAAAAAATTGGAATTTCATTTTTTTTACAGTACCTTGATTACCAAAAAATTTTTTTAATACTTTTTTATCTTTTCCTAAAATAAATATTTCTTTACAATTAAAGCCAGATGCACTTCTTATTAAAGTTCCAGAATTACTTTTACCATATTCTGAAATAATTAATAAATAAAAATCATATTTTTCTTTATTTTCATTTAATTCCATTTTCACAAAAAAAATTAAAACAATTTAATTAAAATTTATTAGCATTTAAATATTTAAAATATAAAATATAAAATAAATTGCATTTATTAAATAAAAAGTATTTTATACTTCTTTATAATAAAAAAATTAAAAAATCAGTACAATCATTTCTCGATTTTCGATTTAAATTTTTGTTATTTATGATTATTATTATTCAAAAGCAAGAGAGATTTTAACTACACTATAGTTTTTAAAATCATATAAAGAATTATTTCTTGTTGATTGAGGAGATTTACTAATAAAATTATTTTTTTTAGGTAAATAATCCTGACAATTGAATTTTTTTTGTTTGATAGCCATTTTTAAATCATTATTTCTTCATTAAAAATTTGAAGATTAGTTAATAATTCCATTGATATTTTTTTGATTTTTTTAAAATAAGAAAATAAATCTTTATTGAATTTTTCATACTTCTTTGTATTTTTTTTTAATCATTTCTTTTAAACTTCATCTTATATATTTTTAATTTTATACTATTTGAATAAATAATTTATAAATTTTTGAAAAATTCTTTAAAATTTTTTTTTTCAAAAAGTAAAAATGTCCACTATAAATTCCCAACAAGATTACTTTTTCTCATATTCAAACAATGAAAATGACACAACTCAAAATAATATATTCGAAAATAATTCTTCAAGAAAAACTTACATAAATAATATTACAAAAACATATGAAATAGAACCTAAAAAACCACAAGAAAAAAGTGAAAGAAATCCAATTAAAAAATTAATAGAAAACATTCCTGAAACATGTTTAAGATGTAAATGTTCAATTCCTTTAATAATATGTCAAGATTGTTCTCCTTTTATTTATTTTTGTTCGAATTGTGATTTACATATTCATTCAATGCCAACTAAACAAAGTCATTCAAGAATAAAAATAGAAGAATTAAAAAGAGAGCTTCAAATTCAAAACAATAGAAAAAATAATGTTTCTATTGATTTTCATAATCAACAAATTATTAAAAATCAAAATCATCAATTTAATAGAGATAATTATTTAAATGATATAAAAAGGATATACGATAATGAAAAAACTGATTTATTAAATAAAAATTATTTTTTGGAAAATGAATTAGGAGAAACTAAAAAAATTATGAATGATAAAATTAATGAGTTAAATAATCAATATACTGATTTTGAAAATAAAAAAAATGAGGAAATTAACCAAATGAAAGAAAAATATGAATTTGAAATTAATAATGTAATAAAAGATAAAGATAATAGAATAAATCAATTATTAGAAAAAAATAATGAATTAGTTAAATATAATGAAGATTTAATTAAAAAGGTAAATTTATATGTTGATAAAATAAATATGACAAGAAAAGAAGATATGTCAAATAAAGAAGAAATAAATAAAGAGATAGAACAATTAAAACAAGAAAAAAACAATTTAATTAAATTTTATGAAAATAAACTACAATTTTTAGGAAATAATTTCTCAGATGATAAGATAACAATAATATCTTCTTATGAAGACCAAATTTTTAAAATGAAAAATGATTATTCTGATAATTTATCTAAATTAGAAGAAATATTAAAAAAAAGAGATGATGACATTAATAATATAATAGAACAATATAGAAAAGAAAAAGAAGATTTAACTACAGAATTACAATCTTATATTCAACAATTTGATTCTTCTGAATTTGCATATAAAGATATGTGTACTAAATTAAATAATCAAAAAATAGAAATTGATAATTTAAAGGAAAAATTGGATAAAAGTTATAAAAAATATATTGAAGAAATGAATCAAAGAAAAAAAATCGAAAAAGAAAATGAAATTTTACAAAAAAAGAATGAAGAATTAACTTCTAGTGTTGATAGATTAAACAGAATAACTCATGGAAGATTCAAATCAATGGCTTCAAAAAGTGTTTATTCTGCTAAAACTGATTATTAAATTTTTTTATCAAAATTTTTTATAAACTTATTTAAAATTTACTTTACAAATACATTTATAATTAATATATATAATCTAAATATTCTGCTTCATCTTTAACTAAATAATCTTTTACTTTTGTTTCTATTAATCCTTTTATCATTGCTAAACAAATTTGATATTTTAATTTTATTTTTTCAAAATCTAATGTAGAACCAAATTCGATTGGTTTAATAGACTTTTCTTTATTATATATTCTAATAAAATATTTCCTATAATCATAAGCTCCTTGTTTAAAACCTTTCATTATAATTTCAATATAATCAACATTATCAAACTTAAATAGATATTCTCTTTTTGAACCAAAGAGATTAATTTTTTGTTTAGTGACAAAACCTTTTTTTCTATTTATTTCAAATTTTTCAATTTCTCCAATATAAAATAAATAAAAATCTAAATAATAAAATCCAATATTTAAAAGTACAACAAATTGATAATATAAAGTATTAGTATAAAAATAATATAAAAAATATGTCGCTAAAATATTAAAAGGTAAAATAGTAAATCCTGGTATCCATAGACTCCAAGGATATTTTGTAAATATATATATTGGTAATTCCAAATATGACAATAAATCTTTTCTTAATTCAGATCTTGATTTATTGAATCTTAATCTAGAATAAAATTTTTTCCAAAATGGATCTTTACTTGTTTCTTCAAAACTTTTCTCTTTTTTTTTAAAAGATGAATATGACATAATTATATTTAAATTAAAAATAAAAAAATATTATTGAAAAATTATCAATTAAAGAATAATTTTTGTGATAGTGAAAAAATAATGAATGAAATAATTACAAAAAATGTTTAGTTCAAAACACAAATTTTAAGTTTTGAAATTATTTTAAATTAAAAGAAAAAAGAATTATTTTTATATTTTAATTAATAATATCAATATTTAATTCCTTTTTTATTTTTTCAATAATTTGAGTGATATCATCAGTTAAAAGATTATTTTCTTTATTTAATATATCTTCAATTCCAGTGGCTCTTAGATTTTGACAAAAAGGATTTTTATTTCCTAAGACATTACCACTTTTAATAAAGCAATATATAATTTCTAAGGAGAGCTTAATAATATCTTTTTCTGTTTCATTTTTTAAAAATTTTTCAACTAAATATTCAATAAAAACTGTTTTACTAAAATCTGCAGCAACATCAAAATTATTTATATTTAAAACATTTAATATTATTAATAAACCTGTTTTTCTTACACAAAAATCAAAATGAGTTAAAGATGTTAATATTACAGAATTTAATATATTATGTCTTGTGACTTTAAGTATTATATTTAAATCATTAGATTTTATAATAATTAATATTGTTTCTAAAATTTTTAAATGAATATTTGGCCTTTCAATTGTATTATATATAAAACTAAAAAACTCTAAAATTTGAGTATTATTTAGGATATTTAGAATATTATTACTTTCAATTTTTTCAAAATAATTAATTAAAATTTTGAAAACTGTAATTAGATTTAATTGAAGATAGGCGGGATAATTTAAGTAATTTATACTAATCAACATATTGATAAAATTATAATTGTCTTTTATTAAATTTACAATGGTAGTGTCATCTGATTTATCATATTCATTTAAATAATTTAATCCAATAAGTGAACATGCAATTACTTCGTCTTCCTGTGCATTCGATAAAAATTTATAAAAAATTCGAAAAAAATTTTCTTTTTCTTTTGAACTGAATAAATTTACATTTTTTGCCATTACTGCAATAAAATGAAGATATTCAATTAATTCTTGATAATTATTTGTGATATTACTAGCATATTTATTTAAAGATAATTGTAAAAAATTATTTTGATATAATTTATTACGACAAATTTTATTTTCATAACATAAATTATATAAAAACTCATATAAATTTGTGACTATATATGAGTTATCATTCATAATTATTTTTTTATAAATTTCTAAGAATTTATCACTTGAAAAGAGTTCATAATAATCAAATTGATTATTAATTGAAGGAAAATTGGTAAAATTTATAAGTCCACATAATGAATCGTATAAAACGTAAGGATCATTATTTTTCATTAAAAGGTTTTGGATATTTTCAATAAAATTATGCTCAAGAAATTTATCAATATAAAATTCATATGTTTTATTTGTATTTTTTGCTTCCTCAGATTCAGAAGCTTTAACAAAGAAATATCTTTGAAATAAAAAAACTCCAAATTTAACATAATCTTCATTTGAACTATTTAAATATTCTAAAGATTTTTTTATGGATTCATCAATATTTTCATCTTTTATTCTAAATGAGCTTGCTTCTTTTTCATTAATTTTTAATTTGAAAGGACATATTTGAAATTTTTTATTTTTTTGATTATTTAATTTCCTTTGAAATAACATATTTTGCTGGAATTTTTGTTTTCTTAATGTGAGTTTGAAATTTTCTCTTGTTCCGATTAAGTTTATTGGTTTATCTAAATAATTATTATTTTTAATTTACTGTTTTTAAAAATATTGTTTCTTTGTTTTAAATATTCTTCTTCCATTTTTTTAATTTAAACTTAAATGTTATATTATTAAAAAAAAAATAATTAAATATATATATAATTACCTATATAATTTGTTTTGATTTATAACAAAATTTAAATCTCTTATATATTAAAAACACAATTTGGGGATTGGGGATTGGGGATTGGGCCCAATTCC
>JAEEGI010021704.1_pt1 | contig 12738 bp, 11 predicted proteins | sample 8958751 | NCBI WGS metagenome assembly JAEEGI01 (sample SAMN16246545, study PRJNA631951) | gut metagenome | biome: gut microbiome; feature: rumen; material: KS-attached | host: Bos | place: Iran: Karaj | collected 2018-10 | reverse complement strand
CGAGATTCTTTGAAAACAGGTCCGAACAGAGGACCTCGATCATCTCTCGAAAGGCGAGTTTCGCCTCCGGGTACTTGTACGGGCGGGGGAGTACCTGTCCGTTTGAAAGGCTGTGCCCTTCGGTCTTATACGACTTTATATCCTTCATTGTGACCGGCTCTATGCCCCAGGCATGGTCGATCAGGATCTCGCCGTCGATACCGAACTGCTTATAAAACCATTCCTCATCCCACTGCGATCTCTGGGCAATATCTCCCATGGTCATCATGCAGGCTTTCTGCAGGCGTTTGGCTTTGCCGGGACCGATCTGCCAGAAGTCCGTCAGCGGCCTGTGGTCCCAGAGCAGGAACTTGTAGGAATCCTCGTTGAGTTCGGCGATCCGGACCCCGTCTTTATCCGCTGGGCGCTTCTTCGCCACGATATCCATGGCGACCTTGGCCAGGTACAGGTTCGTTCCGATCCCCACGGTCGCGGTAATGCCGGTCGTTTTAAGGACATCCCGGATCATGGTCATGGCCATAACATGCGCAGCGTTGGTTCCGGTCAGTTCGGCCTCTGCCCGATATGTGCTCAGGTACGCCGTACAGTCGATGAAGCACTCGTCGATGGAGTACACGTGTACGTCGTCCGGCGCAACGTACCGGAGATAAATGCTGTAGATCTTCGCTGAGATACGTTCATACTCCGCCATCCTGGGAACTGCGATAATATAGTCGACCTTCGTGCGGTGTGCGAATTCGTAATCGCGGATCTTCTGCTTCGCTTCGAACAGCCTGGGCCGGCTGGGAACGCCCTTTTCCTTAAGAGCAGGGGTGACCGCAAGACAGATGGTCTGGTCCGACCGGGACGGATCCGCCACGAGCAGGTCTGCCTTCAGCGGATCCAGTCCGCGGTACACGCACTCTACGGAAGCGTAATATGATTTCAGATCGATGCAAATGTATACTCTTTCCATGATGAGGCACGGTCTCTGGTGGACAGTCTCACGCGGTAATCCCGGTATAGTCCTGCACAGGTGTCCAGTACAGCAGTTCCCTGATCATCGAGTTCTTCATATCCGAAAGGCTGCCGCCGACGGCTGCAACATTGATATGTACGCGTTCTTCAGTCCACCCGCACAGGCAATAGGTTCCGTCTGAACTCAACTCGACTGTCCGGTAAACCGGCTTAGTTCCGTCCGCCTCTACGGAGAAACCGATCAGTTTGCATTGCGTTGGGGCAGTCGGTTCCGGGACTTCAGCAACAGCACAGTAGCGGTCTCCGGATTTGAACGTGCTGAGCTGGAACTGACCCTGCCGATATGGGCCGGCGGCCGGACCGTCGGCTGCGTCGGTGTAGTTGTAGGCGGCGGAGAGGAAGCGGCTGCCCTGCTTCAGCAGGCGGACCATGAAAGCCTTCGGCGCACGATAAAAGGACTCCGGGATATTCAGATGCTCATTGTAATACCGCTGTTTATACGAATTGTACATAGGCCCTCACCTCCATTGCGTCTGCTTCTCGGCACCATCCGTTTTACTGTTTCTTCGGCTTTCGGCGCTCAACGAACCATCTTCCAATATGGTTGCCGCTCACGCTGGGAATGCGCTCAAAGAAGACGCACGTCTCCCGACCGTGAATCATGATCACATACCGGTCACCTTGACTGCCGGCTTTGGCGGAGAATCCGGGCCGGATGCTCTTGACACGGTCGATTTCATACTTCTCCCCATCTTCCCAGACGATCGATCTGGGGAGCATGCGCCCTTCCGCATCAAAGTCGGCACATACGGGGACATACACCCTGTAACTTTCCGCTGTCATCATTGCTCCCCCCGCTCAAAATGTATTCCAACTACAAAGGTCTCCGAAGGTCATGCGTACATTTTATCCAGATCGGAATCGTCAGAAGCATCGGTATCGGACTGCCTGGACTCGACCGCGGTCGGCCGGCTGCTTTGCATCCGATCCCGGATCTGTGCCTCCAGTTTCTCCGACAGGACCGGATCATTGAGGATATACTCTTTCAGGGTATCCTTTCCCTGGACCCGGATATCCCCATACGTGAACCAACTTCCGGCCTTTTCGATCAGTTCGAACTTAACGCCGAGATCGACCAGTTCGCTGCCCCTCGAAATACCCTCGCCGAACAGGATATCAAACTCGGCTTCCCGGAACGGCGGCGCGACCTTGTTTTTCACGACTTTGACCCGCGTGTGATTGCCGACCTTCATACCCCCGGCCGCGAGAGTCTCAATCTTGCGGACATCCATACGCACGCTTGCGTAGAATTTCAGTGCCCGGCCGCCTGTCGTAGTCTCCGGATTCCCGTACGGGTTGCCGATCTTCTCACGCAGCTGATTGATGAAGATCACGACGCAGTTGGTCTTGGAGATCGATCCGGCCAGCTTTCTCAGTGCCTGAGACATCAGCCGTGCCTGTAAGCCGACGATGCTGTCACCCATTTCGGCCTCGATCTCGTTTCTCGGAACCAGGGCTGCAACGGAGTCAACAACGATAGCGTCTACCGCTCCGCTCCGAACCAAAGCGTCCGTGATCTCCAGTGCCTGTTCCCCGGAATCCGGTTGGGAGATGAGCAGCTCGTTCAGGTCAACGCCCAGATGGCCGGCATAGACCGGATCCAGCGCATGTTCGGCATCGATGAACGCGGCGACCCCGCCCGCCTTCTGGCTCTCAGCCAGGATGTGGAGCGCGAGGGTGGTCTTGCCGGAGGACTCCGGACCGTAGATCTCAATGATCCGGCCCTTCGGGACACCGCCGATGCCGAGAGCATAGTCGAGGGCCAGACTGCCCGTATGGATGCATTCGATATTCATTTCAGACCGCTGGCCGAGATACATGATCGTCCCGTCGCCAAAAGTCTTGTTGATGTGCGACATGGAAGTTTCCAGCGCTTTCATGCGATCCTCCGCCGGACGCGGGGATTCAATCTTCTTCGTTTCTTTCTTCGCCATGTGAACACCTCCCGATGTCTGTCCGCTTTCGAGTTAACCGCATTCTTCACCTGCTGTGCGGGGCAGGGGCTTTCTCCTCAAAAAACTCAGACAAGGAGACGCCCATCGCGCAACAGAGCCGCTCGATCACGTCAAGGGTCAGCTGAGAGTTGCGGGAACGGGCAGATCTCAAAGTGGTAGTGGGGACACCGCTCGCCTTGGCCAGCGCTTTCATCGTCAGGTGACGGCTGGCAGCAAGTTCGGCGACACGCTCGACAGTGTTGATCATGATTGGACCTCCTTTGCCTGTTTTCCGGATTCTCCCGGTGTAAACAGTATCTCAAAAAAGGTGTCCAATAAAACGCCCAGCTCAGAGGACCCTGCCAACGACCCGGAATCCCAGCTGCGTACGCACTTCCTTCGGGTCGTATTTTTCGTTGTAGGAACGGAGGACCGGGATGTGGATATCGATCCCGTCGCTGCTGACGACCCGTTCCGTCAGGACCTTGAAATACGCCTGGCCGTCATAGATGAAGATGCCCTCTTCACCGACCCGAAGATCCGGAGTCTCCTGGATCCATATGATCTGGCCGTCCTGATACACGGGCTCCATACTGTCACCGGAGATCGTCAGGGCGAAGTCCGCTCCGGTAGGTATCGCGGTCTCCGGGAAGTCGACCATTTCATAATCTCCGTCCTCGAGGAAGTTGCCTGTGCCGGCGGAGACCGGTGCCAGGTATTTTTTCATTTTCCTGCTCCGGATCGTTTCGATGCTCACAAGCTTTTTCGGGGTGTACAGGCCGGTCGCGATAAGATCGTCGCAGTACTCCCTGACCTTTTTCTTCCCCAGGTCGTTCAGTGCCTGGATCTTCGGTGCTGAAGTAAAGAAGGAGATGTCCTCATCGATGTCCAGCACCTGGCACACTGCCACCAGCTGATAGGCGTTGGGGAAGGTCTCTCCGGTTTCCCAGCGGCCGTAGGAGGTTGCGGTCACTTTGCAGCCCACTTTCGCCAGAGCTTTTACCACAACATAGCGGGAGACACCTTTTTTCTGCCGTGCCTCCAACATGCGCCTGCCGATGGTATTCTGTTCCTGCTCCGCGAGATAATTGTAGTTGCTGTCCATCAGTTCTCCCAGCGGGATTACCTTTTCGACGGCTTTCATGCGTCCCATTTGGAACATCTCCCTTCGTTTCGGTGTCTTTTTGCCCGGAGTATAACACACTGAATTTCATCGTGTCAAGATAAAATGCGTAAAGCGTTGCAGATGCGTCGTTGACAATGCAGAATGCGCATATTATAATGCCGGTGTCCTGAGCCCTGGAAAATGCATACCGGGGACAGCAATCATATGAAAAATGATGCCGGCACCGGCGGTGCCTCACGCCGGGAACTGCATAGATGACATCCGCAGGCGACTCATTAATGCCTCGATGAATTTCGCCCCGCACATACGTGTGCCGAAAATGCCGGCACCGGCGGGATCAGGTACAGGGAGCTGCCGCCTTTCAGAAACAAGGAGGACCGATAATGGATAGTTTCAGCAGTTTGATCAGTCAGGTGGACGTTGCAGGAAAGGCCACCGACGAGGAAGTGGAAAAGACGAAAAAACTCCTGTCCATATATGGCGGAATGCTCCGCCGTGCCGGGCGGGGAATCACCGAGATGGAGGAAGAGTGCCAGCAGCGGCACCGCAAGTCCATCGTAGATTATATTGACATGGCCATTGATTTCGATCATGCGGCTGACCGGAAACGGATCGCGGGCCGGCTTGCCAACATGGGCCATTCCATGCAGATCCTCGGACTCATGGACGAAGCTCTGATCCTGGTCCGGTCAGAGCCGGGTTTTGGCGAGGTCTATTTTGAGATCCTTTCCGCACGGTATTACGATGCCTATTGCAAATCGAACGAGGATGCCATACTCGCGACGGGGATCTCGTCCGCTACATACTACCGGCACATCAAGAACGCCATCCGCTGTCTCGCGGACAACCTTTGGCACGTGGTCATTCCGGATCTGATCATCACCGAAAAATACCTCGAAAAAGATCCCGACACGGCTCCGGACCGGTTATGGGTATCCTGAGAGAAAATTGAGAGATGATTGAGAATGATTGAGAGACGATAGATAGAGAATGAGAGCCAAATGAAATTGTAATTGATAATTACAGAGATTATAATGGTCTACGCTGGAGGGCGTATAGGCTCCTTGGGTTGATCCCCAAGGGGCCTTTTCCGTAGCCCTCCGCCAATAAGGGAACGATTAAGCCGAGTGCCTGCTTTAGGCACCCGGCTTTTTTTGTTGCCCATTTTTGGGGAGTAGACCACAGTGCTGCCTGTCTATAGGGCGAGAGCGCCTCCTCCGAGCCGTTGGTTTCGATTCAAAAAACTAACGACTTGGAGGTAAAACAATGCAGATCATCCGAATTAAGGATTATTACGGTAAATACCAGGAAGTCCCCGTCAGTGACGAACTCTTTGAAGAATGGCAGGAGATGAAGAACGAGCATCAGCGCGGATACCGGAAGGAATACCGTCACCGCGATAAGACCACGCTCGACGAACTTGATATGACCTCCTTCTATGCGAACGGGGAAAACGCCGAAGATGAGGTCATCCGGCACTCGGAGTATGAGGCCCTTTATGAGGCGATCAAGCGCCTTACCCCTACCCAGCAGCGCAGGATCCTGATGTATATGGAGGATATTTCGATCCGGGAAATCGCGAGGAGGGAAGGCTGCCACATGAACGCAGTGCTGAATTCCGTCAACGCCGCGCTGGCAAACCTTCGTAAGATCCTCAGCGAATGAGAGTATAATTCCGCGCCGGGTGAAGCGGCCGATAGGCCAAATTCACCCGGCGCAGTCCGCTTCTGTGAGAGCGGAAATAGTATGACACTATTTCAAGAGATCATGGGAAAGGGGAAACACTCTAGGTCCATTACTGTATGCTTTATGAAGGCCAAGCCGGAGCACAAGATCCGGCTTGGCTCCTTGTGATGATTATATGACTTTCGTTTTCTACATGTGATTGAGATAACACTGAACTAAATGATATTTCTAAAATTGATGAACACAGTTGCGCCGGCTTCTTCCAGTATCTTTCGCGCAGCCATGGCCATCCGTTTGGATTTTAACTGCACTGTATACGGTGTGCAAGCAATAGCTTTCTTAGCTTGAGAAAGGTCAGTTCCTTCAATTATACGCAAGGCATTAATTACATCAGTTTTGTTTTCGCCTGCATCAATGAGAACGATTTCAAACACCGCCGCCTGTGTTAGAGTATCAGTGTTCTTGGGCTTCTCCTCCTTATCTATCTTCTTCAGTTTTTTATCGACATCAGCCATAAATCGATCTATATCCAGATTTGCCAAGGAAGGACTCTGCGCCATACTAAACATAGAGGCCGTTTCACTTGGAGCGTTGTCCGTTTTCTTCTTTTTCAGTCCCATAACAAAGGTGCGGATATCGAATATCTGAATTGGTGTTACCTCGGTCCGGACTATATCCTCTGGCGGACGCCATCCGCTGACATCGTACATTTCGGTGTAATCCGGAAGCTTTGTGATATACTTTGTTTTTCCTGAGATCATTACAAGAGCCTGTCCTGTTTCCATGGCTCCTAAACTGGCGGGAGTGATAAGAGGTTCACGCGCCCACCGACCATTGACTTCAATCTCGCGTTCACCACATTTTTGCGACAATTCCGTGAGCGTCTCCCAATGATTGAGACGATATGCTACCAAAACATCAGCATTGCTGCGTATTGTACTGGCTTCACTTGGACCATAAACACGATCTAATTGGGCGAGATTCTGGAGCACTAACTGTAACCGAATATTGCGGGATCGAGCGGCTGATAGAAGGTGAGATAATGAGCCAATAGCCTTGCCAATGTTTCCGAGTTCCTCTAAACATACGTTAAGCCGCCGGGGTAGCCTACCTCCATATTTATCGTGCGCCATACGCACATAATGCGTCAATAACTGCCCACAGAGCACACCGCAAAGAGCGTCGTAGTTTTTCGACTCATCTGGAAGAATAATGTAAATAGCAGTTGGAGTTTCTCCGTCAAGGTCATTGATGTGCAGGTCGTCCGCTGAAAGCATAGATACAAGCCCTTCGCTGCGCGCAAATATGGAGATGCCTTCTAACAAGGTCGTTTTTATGCTGGCTCTAGTATCGTTTGGAGCGTTTACATAACCGGATAAGAGCATACCAGCGGTGGATCCATCAGGAAGAGCGGAAATAAGCTCCTTGAGATAAGTCGAAATGCCACAACGTTCGTCTCCTCTAACAAAAAAGTGGTATATGTTGGCTATCGTCACCTGGACAGGTGCCGCATAATCAAGAAGTATCATTGCGGCAGAGATAAAGGCAGAGCGCGCAGATTCCGCCCAAAACGGGTCTGTACTCTCATAGACCGGGTACAGAGCGATTGCAAGGTTATCAAGCAGTTCAAGAGCCGTCTGCTTTTTGCGCGGGTCGCCGCTCCTGTATAATTCGCAAATGTGCGCCAGGGGGTTAAACCGGAGGGACGATAGTATATTCCGAAAATCTATGACAAGTTTCTTGTATCGCTTACCTAAAAAGCAGGCAGTTTGTCGATAAATCTCTCCTTTTGGATCAACACCGAAAAAGGACTCCCCGCTTTTTATCATACTGAGAATCATCGGTATGGTTCCCCGGCGGCTTTTTCCCGCGCCTGATGTTCCCAAAAAGATCGTATGCCCTTCTCTGGTAAATGCCCATCGTTTTCCGTTGCGATAATCTAAGATTGGGCCCCCAGCTATGGCATTCGTGTCCGGCGTCAGTACTCTACTGATCTCATCAGGCTCAGACCATCGTTCGTTCTTTATTTGATCACCCCCGTCCTTGTCACAATGCTGTCCAGCATTTGAAAGATTGCGTAAGCAGATAAGCGTGGCGGGGTTCGTTCAAAGTCTGCACAACTTAGCAACTGTTTGGTAAGAACTTTAGCATCTTTCACAGACTTTACGCCCATGTTCTCAACAGCACTGAGAATAGAACGGTCGTTGTCGTCGTCTTGCTCCAATTCCGTGCCTGTGTCCTCTATGATACGCCGCACGATATCTGCCATATTTTCCTTCGTATACGGCGACAGGTTTACAATTTGGAGCTTTTCGCCAAAAGAGGCGCGGAGTCTGCTGATAAGAAACGCTGTGTTTTTACTGACAGAAGAAGGGACATATAATAGGAGCGTTGCTTGGCGGCTGATTTCCTCAAACACCTCACAGAACAATGCGGTCTGGGCCTCGTTGAGATGGCTATCGAGTTTGGCAATATCGATACCGATCAAGCCGTCATAATATCCGTTGCCATATTCCGCATTTGCCTTGATTTCTCCGATGACCGTTTTTAACTGGGACATCGTTCCCTCAAGTGTGAATTCGAGAAAAATCTCGCGGCCGTTCCTAGGGCGAATCCCGGCGTTGTAAAACATCTCCGCTGCGTAGGTCGTCAGCGTAGTTTGCCCATTTCCAGCGTCCAGGTTGATGATAAATGGACCGGGCTTTTCACCACATCGATTATAGATCTTTGCTTGCTTACAGGCAGCCTGGATCAAGTTAATCATCGGCTCCAGACCGATAGGTTGTATTACGTTAATGCTATTCATGAAGCGATACCTCCAAAGGAGGATTGGGGAATCCTATATGGTCGATCAGACCATATTCTTTGGCCTGGAGCGGAGAGAGCCAGTGATCCCGCTCGGTGTCCTTCAACAAGGTCTTGACGGGCTTCCCGCAGTTTTCTGCCAGAATCTCGGCCAGCCTCCGCTTTACCTGTTGAATATGTTCGGCCACCAAGGATATGTCGGTCGCCTGCCCTTGGACTCCGCCCAGGGGCTGATGAAGCATGATCTGCGCATTCGGAGCTGCGAATCGTTTTCCTTTGCTTCCTGCCGCCAGAAGGAAAGCGCCCATGCTTGCCGCCATTCCTACTGCTACGGTAACAACGTCTGAAGTAATGCCAGATTTTATCATATCGTAGATAGCAAACCCGGCCGTCACGCTGCCACCAGGGCTGTTGATGACAAGAGTGATGTCGTCCTGCCCTCTATCATCCAGATACATAAGCTGTGTCGTCACAGCAAGAGCTGTCTGGTTTGTGATCTCGCTACATATATAGATTCTCCTCTGTGATATGAATGCCAGGCTGACAAGATCTGTGTTCTGATCCAGCCCGTCGATATTCGCGGTCACTCTGGGCATAAACAAATCGCTCATTTTCGACCTCCTTAGATAGTTTAACTTTAGTCAAAGAATCAGGTTAGATCCGATTCCTCCTCCGTATCTCCTTCGGCATCCATGTGAGAGTTATGTTTTCTGCGGAAAACCATTGACGGATTGGCAATCAACAGTTCTTCGAGAGTGCGTGGTGTGTACCGCATGTAGTCCATCATACAGCCTACATTGATCAGTTGGCTGGGGATACCCATCGCCCATTGCTCATGCTTCCAACACTCAATCTTCCGCCACTCGCGCGAATTATGAACATGCCCATAGAGCATGACTGCACCAAAGTGCTGGTTCCTGTAGAACAGAATCGGGTAATGGCTCAGAATAATCAGGGTATTCCCATCTTTGATTTCCGCATAATGCTCAATGCTCTCCCAGTAAAACCGAAGCCGACCGTGGACCCTGTCGTGGTTCCCTTGGATGAGGTGCTTGTGCCCGTTCAGACGTTGGATCAGTCGGACGCTGTCTTTTTCGCTTTTCCAAAAAGCGTCACCGAGAACATAAACGATATCCTCTTCGGTGACCCGGCCATTCCAATTGTGAATTATCGTTTCTTCCATCTCCTCCACGGTTTCAAAAGGCCGGTTATCAAAACGGAGGATATTTCGGTGACCCAGATGCATATCTGCAATATAGAAAATCATGTTAGGTTCCTTGCTAATTCAATCTCGGTCTCCAGGCTGCACTAAACTGAGCTTATACTTTCACAGCCGGCCAATTGTTTTAACGGGCATCTTTAGTGCTTCCATCCAGACGATGACCGTATCACGATTACCGCAAAGGTGTGCGCAGATCGCCTTCATGGATACCCAAAGGTCCGGTGTAGTGGAAGGTCCACGACGCTCATAACGGATAATTCACATCGAGGAATGACCCACAGACGCACTTGACACCTTCTATGGTTACAGAATCATTGAAGATAGACTATATGCATTCCGGTTCAAGCTTGATTGGGGTCTCCGCCGAATTTACTACCGATACCGCGGAAACTGTATTTCATGCGGTACCCTTTCACTTAATACAATGCAATTAGCGTCGAATTCTCAGAATAAAACAAAAAAGAAACCAGCAACCAAGAATTAGTTGCTGGTTCTGAACTCATGATTTCTATACAATGCTGTGATTCGATTGGATACTAATGTGCTATAGTTGTTGATTTATATCAATTTGCTCCCTGCATTGACTGAGCTTTTCATCCAAACGCCGAACATCCTCCCTGTCTTCTGATCCGTATTCTTCTACGAAGATTCGACGTGTTTTCGAATAATATTCCTCTGCCTGCAAAAGCGATTCAGGCGTTGCTATTGCCAAGTATGTATCACCAAAGGATTCGTAGCTTTCTGCAAAAGCATGGCCATTTGAAGGTATGTATTTTGACCGTATTTTTAACGATTTCTCTAGGTATTCTAAACTTGTATCATAATCGCCCAATGCACAATATGTTTGCCCCAGGGAATTGTAGTCACAGGATATATCCACAAGACAGCTGATAATGTCCCTTGTATCATCTTTGTGATTATCTAATGCCTTCTTATAATAATCAAGACTCAGAGCAAGCGACTTCAGTTTGTACTGAAGCGCTTCATCGTGCCGCTCCAATCTGCCAAGAATAAACCCCATGTAAAAGTGGTAAGCACTTCTATCGCTTATCTTGCCATTATCAACAATCGTGATAGCCTCATATGCTTCCGCATAGTTTAGACATCGCACAAGACTAACGGCTAACTTCATCAAAAGGGTGTTATATACATTTGTTATTTTTCCATCTTGCAATGGATATTGAAACCCGTCTGGATCACATAACATTATTAGCTTAGCGACGGTTAATAGTGCTCTTGCATCATCATATTCTCCCTTGCTGATTTGCTGCGAGGAGGTGTCAAGAAGTACATTTGTTAAATACACTGCGGATATATTTTCGGGCGCATCTTTTTTTGACATATACAAGGCAAGCTCGTGGGGGAAAGGGGTGCTAATAGTTAGATCTTTTTTTGAACCTTTGCGTAATTCAGGATGCTGCTTGTATAACAAATCAAAATCAATTGTTCCAGTATTCTGCTCTGTATCAATTAAGTATTCCATACCAACGCACATCGGATATCGGTTTTCAAGGCCTTTATCTTGTTGTTCCATTTTCTCTTTGATTTCCAACAAATCAAAGAATAATCGCTCGACATCCATCTTTGTTTTGCCCATTATATCCCATACAGTATCGTCATCGGAATCGTCATCGAACATGGTGTTTGTATTCATATTAAGCCAAGCTTGTCTAACTTCTTTCATGCCAAATTGTACCTGCTCACCAGACTCTGATGTTTGTGTATAGAAACCATTTTCATCAAACAGACTTAAGAATGCAAGTTTGGCTGAATATGAGAGGACAACATCCACCCTCATGCCTTCGGTAAGTGTCATACTAGTTAATTTATCACATCCCTTAAATGCTGCCTCACCAATACTAATACCTGGGCTACTTGGGATGAAAATGAACTCGAGGTTCTCACAGCAAAGAAAGGCACAATCATCAACACGAACTGACTTTGACAATATAACAACTACTTGTAAATCATAAGCATAGGAAAAAGCTTGATTTCCGATATATTGAATGGTGTTTGGAAGACAAAGTAGTGACGGAGATTCGCTCAAATCCCCATCTACCGAGGTAACTGGCAAACCTTTTATTGTTGCAGGAACTATCACGAAATCAGGTGGTGAATCCACAAATCCTGCGAATACTGCTTCTATCGCATCCCCTTTTTGTTCATTTGGTTGTTTGTTATAATATCTATTGGTTAGCAACAGCTGTTCGCTACAGTTAATAACACACCATTCCTTTTTTTCTGTGCAGTCGTAAATCCAAAGACTTTTTCCTTTCTTGTGCTCTATGGTGAAGAAAAGGCTTCTATGGTTATGCTTCCCAATGTGATTGCCAAAAAGATCATAAACTTCTTTGTCACATATAGCCTCTAAGCCTAGAATTGAATGATTATAGTTAATCGCTTTTTTTAGCAATACGCATTTTATCCCCTGAAAATACACCTTATCTTCATCGTAGTATTTCCCTTTTATAAGCTCATCAATCGTTAACGTATGGGTCCAGTGCCATAGCATGCTCCACCCACAGTTATAATCTGATGCATTTGCGAACAAATCCTTGCAATGCCTTGATAGTCTAGTGATTAAAAATTTAAGATCGGCCCAATTGCTACGGGGAGTCTGTTCAGTTGATACGAATGCGTTGTTGAGTAAATGAAAGATATAATCGCTTGTTTGTTCTGCTATTGGTGCCCCATTTTCACCAAGATCTCTATCGGAAATCAATTGACAAATAAGTGGATGGAGATACAGTATATTATCTTCTTCGTTTAGTTGCACAAGCCCGCTATCAATTAATCGGTTTATTGCCCGTCTTGCTTCACGGCATTTGCGATTCTCTGGTAAATCTCCGACTAAAGCTGCGACAATCTCCACTCTGGCGTCGTAATATGCCCATGGAACGATCAGCATTGCTCCCAAAACCTGCCGCTCACGCTCTGTCAACTTCATT
>JAEEGI010021702.1_pt1 | contig 12739 bp, 8 predicted proteins | sample 8958751 | NCBI WGS metagenome assembly JAEEGI01 (sample SAMN16246545, study PRJNA631951) | gut metagenome | biome: gut microbiome; feature: rumen; material: KS-attached | host: Bos | place: Iran: Karaj | collected 2018-10 | reverse complement strand
GAAAGAAAGGGGTATGTTGTCAGCCCGTACACCGGGCGCGACAAGAGCCTTTTGACGCGAAGGCATTGCCGTATCATCAGGGCAGGTCTCCTGGCTTATCGTCTCGGGACAGAAGTCTTCTCGGGGGGAGTGCCCCCAATGACATGTTTTCTGTCCGTCAGCGGCGGAATTACAGTTGCGCGACAGCTCACGGATTGCACGTGATTCCCTCTTGGCAGCCCCGTTGCAGGGCCGACCCTGGTGATGTGTAGTTGTTTCAAAGTACTGATGTATCGTTTTTTTTGAAGTGCCGGTTTCCCCGATACACAGGTGCAAAGTTACACTTTTTTTTTGAATTGGTGATATGTTTTGTCTGCAATGAAGTCTCGTGGCGGTTGCCCGGTGGATTTATCCGGTCGCGTAGCGGGTCGGTGGACGAGGCTGGGGACGGCGTGGAGCTGACAGAGAGGCTTCCGCAGGGGTGCTATGTGGTGAGGGTGGAGACGGAGCAGGGCACCGCCGTGAAGAAACTGGTGGTGGAATAACGCCGTTAAATTATAGGTGGCCAAACAATAACAACAAGGAAGGGGTTGACATTGTGACCCCCTTCCTGTGTTTTTGTTCTCAATGCTGAGTTTTTGCCTGTGATTATATTTTTTCCCACCAGCCGGGTTCTTCAGGAGCGTCAAGCTCGTCGATGTTCTCTTCCAGTTGGATTTCGGTGGAGGGTTTGGTGCGGACGATGTCGTCCAGCTGTATCTCCCGGTTTTTGGGAATAGGGATGCTTTGGGTTTCCTCGGCAGGCGGCGGGGTGACAGGGCCGCGTTTGAAGAATTTCTTGATGGATTGGATAACCTGTTCTAATTTGGAAGGGGTGACTTCACCGGAGGGGGTGTTGGGCAGTGTCACGGTGGAAGGCTCTGGGTTGAGCAGGCGATTGGCTTTGACCCATTCGGGAACCTCGAAGCTGGGGCAGGCTTTGTTGGCGAATTGTTTGTGGCCATAGATTTTCATGGGACCGAAGATGGTGATGAGCTGTTTCACCAGCATGATGAGTGACTCGTTTTGCGCGGGAGTGCGGGTGTCTTTGGCTTTTTTCCCGTCTTTCTCCAATCCTCCGACGTAGCAGATGCCTATGGAGCCTTCGTTGTGGCCATAGGTGTGGGCACCTTTGAAGTTGATTGGCCGTCCGGGATGGATGGAGCCGTCGAGGTGGATGACAAAGTGGTAGCCAATGTCTTCCCATCCGTTTTGGAGGTGCCATTTCCGTATGTCGTCTATGGTGTAGTTGCTGCCTTCGGGGGTGGCGGAGCAATGGATGATGATGGTGTCGACATGGCGCATGTTTTTCGGCAGATCGACTGTGGGTTGTTCGTGGACTTGCATAGTGTTTAGATGTTTATAAGTTATTAATATGTTGGTGTTTTGTTACTTTCCGATGCAGAAGCGGGAGAAGATGGTGCCGAGCACCTCGTCGGTGGTGACTTGGCCGGTGATGGTGCCTAGGTGGTGGAGGGCGTCGCGAAGGTCGATGACCACGAGGTCGGCGGGCAGTCCGGTGGTGAGGCCTTTGGCAACATGCAGCAGGGCTTGGTCTACGTGGCCGAGGGCTTCGTAGTGCCGCACGTTGGTGAGCATCACATCGGGAGCATGTGCCAGATCGGTGCGGGCTGCCTTGTCGAGGGCTTCGGTGAGGGCGTCAAGCCCTAAGCCCTTTTTGGCAGAGATGGGGAATGTGCGGTAGGGGGCAGTGGGGTTTTCTTGGAGAAGGTCTATTTTGTTGTGGACAATGAAGAGGTGCTTGCCGTCGAAGGAACGGATGTCCTGCAGCTCTTGCAGGTCGTCGAGGGCTTGGACGAAGGGTTGTGTTGCATCGTGGACATAGAGGATGATGTCGGCTTGTACCACAGTCTCGATGGTGCGCTTGATGCCGAGAGTCTCGATGGGGTCGTCGCTGTGGCGTAGGCCAGCGGTGTCGATAATGCGGAAGGGGGTTCCGTTGATGACAAAGGTCTCTTCGATGGTGTCGCGTGTGGTGCCGGGGATGTCGCTGACGATGGCGCGGTTGTCGCGCAGCAAGGCGTTGAGGAGGGAGGATTTGCCCGCATTGGGACGTCCGATGATGGCCACAGGGATGCCACGCTTGAGGGCGTTGCCCATGTGGAAGGACTCCCGCAGTGCGTTGACGCGGGTGCTGGTTTGGGAGACCAGCGAGAGGAGTTGGCTGCGGTCGGCAAACTCCACATCCTCGTCGCTGAAATCGAGTTCGAGTTCGAGGAGGGCGGTGAGGTCGATAAGTTGCTGCCGCAGTTGTTCCAGCTCTTTGGCGTAGCCCCCGCGCAGTTGGCTGACGGCAAGGCGGTGGGAGGCGGCATTGGTGGAGTCGATAAGGTCGGCCACGGCCTCGGCCTGGCTGAGGTTGAGCCGACCGCTGAGGAAGGCCTGGCGGGTAAACTCGCCGGGTTCGGCCAGCCGGGCACCGCTGTCGATGAGTGACTGCAGAAGGGTCTGCTGGATGTAGAGGGAGCCGTGGCAGGAAATCTCCACAGTGTCCTGTCCGGTATAGGAGTGCGGGGCAAGGAAGAGCGTCACTACCACCTCGTCCAGCAGGGTGTCGCCGATGCGGAACGGGGTGAAACGGGCCGTTCCGGCCTGCGGGGGGAGGCTGACATGGCGGGAGGCGATAGTACGTGCGTCGGGCCCCGAGAGCCGGACGACGGCAATGCCCCCTATGCCATGGGGTGTGGAGATGGCAGCAATGGTATTGTTCATTGGTCGGTGGAGTTATTGTCGCGAGGCAGCAGGTCGGTATTGTCTGGTTGTGGGTCGCGGACATAGTTGGAGCCGAACAGCGAGGTCATCTCGTCGTCGGTGAGTCCCAGGTCGTTCTTCATCTTGTACATGTTGGGGTAGGAGAGGAAGAGCAGAAGCACCAGCAGGATGGTAATCATGAGCAGCGAGGTGTCGGACATGAGCACGATGAGCACGCACTCGATGATGACGATGGCCAGGGAACCGCGGTAGAGGTTGGAGATATAGGTGGAATAGCCTTGCATTTTGGCCTCAAGGCTGTCGAGCTGTCGCAGTCGGGGAGTGGTTTTGCGGATGGTCAGCAGTGCCATGGCCACAGCCAGGACGGACAGGATGGCACCGGAGATGAGCATCCAGCGGGATACCTGGGCGGACTGGTAGGTGATGTGCCATGGGCTGAAATGGAAGATGACGGCAACGAGCACCACAGCTATGGAGCCATACAGCCCCCAGTTGGCAGTGCGTCGGATTTTGCGGATAAGGTCTTTCATAAGGGTGTCTTTTGCTATAAGGTCGATATGACCGGTTAAGGGTTACTTTTTTGTGATTTTCTCTTTCAGGTAGCGGGCGGTATAGGAGTCGGGACAGTCGACCAGGTCTTCGGGAGTGCCGGCAAAGACCACCCGTCCGCCGTCGCGTCCGCCTTCGGGTCCCATGTCGATAATCCAGTCGGCCACCTTGATGATGTCGGGGTGGTGTTCGATGACCAAGATGCTGTGACCACGTTCTATGAGGCTGTTGAAGGAGGAGATGAGCTTCTGGATGTCGTGGAAGTGCAGGCCCGTGGAGGGCTCGTCGAAGATGAAGAGTTTCGGCGTCACCGCTTCGCCCCTTACAAGGTAGGAGGCAAGCTTTACACGCTGCGCCTCGCCGCCGCTGAGCGAACTGGAAGATTGCCCCAGTTTGAGGTATCCAAGACCCACCTCTTGCAAGGGCTTGAGGCGGGATATGATGGAGGACTCTTCTTGAAAGAAGTCGATGGCTTGGTCGACAGTCATGTCGAGCACTTGCGAAATGTTGACTCCTTTGTAGGTTACCTCCAGAGTCTCCTCTTTGAAGCGGGTGCCATGGCACTCCTCGCACAGCAGGTGCATGTCGGCCATGAACTGCATGCCCACGGTGACGTAGCCTTCGCCCTCGCACACTTCGCAGCGTCCCCCTTCGGTGTTGAAGGAGAAGTAACCGGGTTTGTAGCCGCGGGCTTTGGCCAGGGGCTGCTCGGCATAGAGTTGGCGTATCTCGTCGTAGGCTTTGATGTAGGTGGCGGGGTTGCTGCGGGTGGAACGGCCGATGGGGTTCTGGTCTACCAATTCCACACCGCCTATCCTTGCCACGTCGCCGTCAAGGGCGGCGCATTTGCCCACGTAGTCGTGGATGCCTTCGAGCCTTTTCTGCAGCACGTCGTAGAGGACTTGCTTCACCAGCGTGGTTTTGCCCGAACCGCTCACCCCTGTCACCACGGTGAGGACACCGAGGGGGATGCTCACATCGATGTGGCGCAGATTGTTGCAGCAGGCATCGTGGATGTTGATGCGGTCGCGCCAGCGGCGGCGGGAGGAAGGGAGGGGAATGGAGCGGCGGCCGAGGAGGTACTGCGCAGTGAGCGACTGTTCGGGAGGATTGTCCACCAGCCCTTGGGGAGTGCCGGCATACACCACCTCTCCGCCCAAGCGTCCGGCACCGGGACCGATGTCGATAATATAGTCGGCGGCACGCATGATTTCCTCGTCGTGTTCCACCACGATGACGGTGTTGCCTAAGTCGCGCAGCTGTTTGAGGATAAGGATGAGTCGGTCCGTGTCGCGGGGATGCAGACCGATGGACGGCTCGTCAAGGATGTACATGCTGCCCACCAGCGAACTGCCCAACGAGGTGGCCAGGTTGATACGCTGGCTCTCGCCGCCGCTGAGGGTGTTGGACAACCGTCCCAGCGTAAGGTAGCCTAATCCCACGTCAAGCAGGTAGGCTGTGCGGCTGTTCAGCTCCGAGAGCAGTCTGCGCACCACCTGCTGCTCGTGTTCGGTGAGGGTGGGGGTGCCGTCGTCGGGTGTGGCGATGGATTTGAGCCACGCGGCAAAGTCGCTTATGGGCATGTCCATCAGCTCAGTGATGGATTTGCCACACACTTTCACGTATGAGGCATCTTTGCGCAGACGCGAGCCATGACAGTCGGGACAGGTGGTCTTGCCGCGATAGCGCGACAGCATGACGCGGTATTGTATCTTGTAGCTCTGCTCCTCCAGCCAGGCAAAAAAGCCGTCAATGCCTTCCCACAAAACCTTCCTGTCTGCCGGGTTGGCCTTTTTATTATCTCCTTGTGTCGACTGCCCGTGCCAGAGGAGGTCGAGTTGCTCTGGGGTGAGCTCGTTGTAAGGCGTGTGGATGGGGAAGCCGATTTTGCCCGACACGCGTATCAGGTGGTTCTTCCATTCCGACATCTTTTCGCCGTGCCAACATACCACAGCGTCGTCGTAGATGGAGAGGAATTTGTTCGGAACCACGAGACTCTCGCTGATGCCCATCACATTGCCGTATCCGCCACAAGTGGGGCAGGCCCCGTAAGGGTTGTTGAAGCTGAAGAAGTTGGGGTTTGGCTTCTCGAAGGTGATTCCGTCGGCCTCGAAGCGGTTGCTGAAATGGAGTGTCTGCGGGTCGCCGCCCTGGGGGCTTTCGGACCGCACGGCACAGCTGCCACGTCCTTCGAAGAAGGCTGTCTGCACCGACTCGGCGATGCGGGCCATCTGGTCGTCGTCGCCATGGTGGGTCTGGATGCGGTCGACAAGCAAAGCCACCTCCTGCTCGTTGCTGGCCGAGGCCAGGAAATCGTCAATCCTCACGACAGTCCCCTTCACATCGATGCGCATGAACCCTTCCTGCTGTAGCATCTCGAGCTGGGGGCGCAAGGGGTGGCTTTTGTCGTGAAGCAGGGGGGCGAAGAGCGTCACGCGGGTCCCCTCGTCCAGGCTGTAGATGTAGTCGACCACATCGCTCACCGAATGGCGTTTTACCTCAACGCCAGAGATGGGCGAGAAGGTGCGGCCGATACGGGCAAACAGCAGTTTCAGGTATTCGTATAGTTCGGTGGAGGTGCCTACGGTAGAGCGGGGATTGCTGGTGTTCACCTTCTGCTCGATGGCTACGGCAGGGGCAATATTCTCGATGAGGTCCACTTCGGGTTTGGCCATACGGCCCATAAACTGGCGTGCATAGCTTGAAAGGCTCTCCACATAGCGCCGTTGTCCCTCGGCATAGAGGGTGTCGAAGGCCAGGCTCGACTTGCCGCTACCGCTCAGGCCGGTGATGACCACCAGTTTCCCCTGCGGTATATCGACAGAGATGTTCTTCAAATTATTGACGCGCGCGCCGTGTATCTTTATCATTGTCAAATCGTGTTTTGAAGGCGGTATTCAAGCCCTATACACCCAATTGCCGCACACGTAACGTGTACAGCAATAGTTGTTTTCTTGGCATACGGGCATACCCATGCCATCTGCAAAAATACGAAAATAATACGAAAAAACAGAATTGGTCTTGGAAATTAATGAATGTGTTAACGTGTTATTGTGTGAATCCTCGACCAACGAATTATGGCGGGGGCGACGATGGATGCTTTGACTTGCTAGTAGCATTTCCCGTCAGGAGTGCAGACTCGGGGCTTGCGGTCGTAGTTGCCGAAGGATGTCCAGTCTGCGGTGTCGCGGTGGTCGAAGTCGAGGTCTTGCACTCGGAGGGGCTTTTCCTGTGGCACCAGTTCGGGGTAAACATCCTTGTAGAGTAGTTCGTACAGACTTTCGTAGTTGGCAACTACCACTTTGTTGGAATACTGGCGGTACTCCAGTTTCAGTTTGCCCTGTGGGTTGACCACGAACATGCAGGGAACGCCGTCGATGACATCCTCCAGCTCAAACTGGCTGTCAAATACATACTGGGCGATGTTGAGGAATCTGTCGTCGGCACCGGTGCAGAAACGCGGGTCGTCGTCGCGGAGGTAGTACATGTAGGGTGTTTCGATGCCGTAACGCTTGAGGTATTTGGTGTTGTTGTATTTCAGCGATGAGCAGTCCTCCAGCACGAAATACCAACGCACATGGGCTGTGTCGGCATTGTAGAGCCGGTTGAAGACGAGTTTCATCTGCTCCTGGCAGGGGCCGCAGCAGTGGCTGTAGAAGACCACCACCTTGTAATGCGTGGTGTCGTCCTTCATCAGGTGTTTCAGACTGTCGATGGTCAGCGGCCGCTGGACGGTGTACTTGTGTGCGTTGGCGATGTCGCTGGGTTTCTCAATGCAGACCTTCACCAATCCGCAGCCGCCGAACAGCAGCACGGCGGCGAGCATTACGATTGTCAGTTTTGTCCTTTGCATGGATGTTTTTTTGTTAGTCCTGTATAGTAGTCGCAAAGGGTAGTGAAATCTTACAGTTTTTTTGAAAAAAAAGTCCGCCCTGATGTAATATGGCCGATTGGGGATTAAAGAATAAGCGCACCCGTTAAAAAGGCATAAATCCCAACCCAACATTGACTATCACCAGCTGCGCCATCCAAAGGTCGGCGTTCACCTGCCGCAGGGCGTTGATCTGCTTATGACGTATACGGTCCTGCTCTGTGGGAACGATTCCCCAGTCATCGTATGAGAAAGGATTGGCTATCGTGAACGAGTATCGCAAACCGATATTGAGCAGCACCTTGTTGGCAAGCATATAGTTACGACCTGTCTCTATCTGAATGCCGTAACGGTTGAAGGTCGAATCCGTCAGCCAATTCCTCAACACCTGTTCTGCCCGAGGTGTGAGCCCCAGCCTGCTCGCATACACTCCCGCACCCACATAAGGACCCAGCGGGGCATATGCATTACTAGTATACCACCTATAGGAGAGTGCAGCACTCAGAATACGAGTGTCGTAAAGGTTGCCAGTTTGCGGCCTAGAGGCAGAGCCTGTCACAAAGCCCTCGTTGACATAGAAACTGGTTTTGTTGTAATCAACCCCCACAGCCAACGAGTGCCGCGGTGCAGTCACCCACTCTATTGCGATGCCTGGCCGCAAGTCAATCCACCGTTCGGGATAACGTTCAAAAAGCCTGTTCATCACAGGGAAATCCATGCCCACCTGTCCACTAATGGCAAGTCTGCGACCCAAGAACCCAGGTGTACCATGAGATAAAGCCTGGTGATAGGTGGAATAAATGTCGTTAGTCACTAAATCGCGACTGTCGGTAAAATAATGCTCTTTCGCCTGGTCGTTCACAATCCTTGCCCTGCGGGTATCAATCAAAAGGTTGCGCGTAACTGTCAACTCCCTATTGGCAAAATACTTGTATGCAAAAATGGGGAACGATGGAGCCGCAATGACTCCCAACGCTATCTGATACAGCGGCCCCAACCGCTCATATTCCCTATTCACCACCATGTTCAGGCTCAGCTTGTCGGTGCAATAGCGTTGGTTGAGGTCGTTCATCAAAGGTTGGGTGGAAAGGCTCAATGGCACATTGCCTTTGCTTTTCCAAAACTCGTTAGTCCATTCGTTGATGGTGACAAAATCGTTGTAGAACTCGGCGTCGGCATGCTTGCGCATGGCGGGGTCGGAGAAGTCCACTATCGACATTCCTGCAGCCTTGGCCGCCTCTAATACCTTGCCCACAAGCGCCTGTTCCATGCGGTCGCTCTTGCGGTATTTGATGCTTGCATCCTTGCTATTCTCCACCACGATATATTGCGGGGCATACAAGAACGTCGCCTTCGCACTGTGGTCAACCGTATCGTGTGCTTCTTCGCCATCAAGACAACTATCCATAAATGAACGGAAGCTGTCATTCTCCATCATAAAGTCGGTAAAGGCATAGCGCGACTGGTCGGCGATATGGCTCTGCTGCTGTTTCTGACGGATGCGGGCATACTTCTGGTTGGTCATGGCCGTCTGCTGCGATACAACCCCTACTGTGGCAGTGTCGTATGTGGCAGCAAACGAGGCTCTCGACAGGCTGTGCTTGTCGCGTAACGCCAACAGCAAATCCCGCCCCATTGCCGACAGATGTGGGTCGTCGGGATAAAGGCGGTGCATCTTCCATACCTCGCGCATCGCCACCAATGTCGCCTCCGCGGCCGTCAATTTGCTAAACAGGTAGTACACCTGTTGCACTTCGCCCTCATATTGCCTATAGTCACCGACAATGGAGTTGGTGTTGTAGTAGGTCTTATACATGGCTATGCCATACAGCGCCTGCGCCATCGAGCGGGCAAGAAAGGCATTGTTCGGATACTGTTGTTGCAACACATAGCAGTCGTAGAACGCCCTGGTATAGTTCGAATAGATAAGGTTTTGCCTGATGCACTCGAAGCGTGCCAACCCTTGCAGGTGGACAAACTCGTCGGGCGTGGTCACCACAAAGGCACTGCCACCCTCGTAGTGCGACAGTATGTCGCCCGTGCGGGCACGGCGCTTCTTGATGTTGGGATGCGTGCTGAGGCTGTCGGGATAGTCGTCGCGCGACGAGATGGGCGCCACCTTCTCAAGGTAATAATGGCTGGGCAGGCGGTAGTAGGGCGAATTGAAATAGGTGGTGTCGAATGGCACCTCGTCAAACGGTAGCATGGCATACTGCAGCACATCAAACACGCCGTCGGTCACACGCTTGTCGTAGGGACTGCCTATATAGAACAGACGCAACCCGAGGCTGTCGGCCTCGTTTTCCATTTCGCGCGAGCGGTAGTGGTACTTCAGAAAGTTGGCCATCTGCTCGGCCTCGTCGTCGCTATTCTTGATGCGGCGGGTGAGCACCTCCATGTTGTGTTTGCGGTAGTAGTGCACTATCTCGTGGCTGATGACGTAGGCCAGCTGTGCCTCGTTCTCCACCTGTGCCACCAAACCCGTGGTGACAAATATCATGCCCTGCCCAGTGGCAAAGGCGTTCACCGAAGAGCTTTTGACTGTGTAGAAACGCAGTTCGCCACGCAAACCGGGGTAGTCCTTCAACAGTGTGTCGGCGATGCGTTCCACCATGCGGGTGATAGGGTCGCCATATAGGATGCGTCCGTTGCTGGTGAGGCGGTTGATGTGGTACGATGCCTCCAGTACGCGGTCGCGGTTGGCAAGTTTTCCATCGTTATAGTCGCGCACCCGCTGTTTGTCCTCGCTGTACAATTCGCCTAACCCCTTGCGGAGGTCTGCAGGGATAGGCCCTTCCGACTTGATGCCGGTGAAGTTGTTCAGGTCATACTTCTGTTGGGCAACGCCTGCCACACCAGCTGCCAACATTAGCAGCATGGCTATATGTTTAGAAATTGACATGTACAAGATTGGATTCTTTGTGGTATGAATAGATTCCGATATACTTGCCGGGAGCCTGACGCACAAAGTTGTCCATCAGTGACCCCTTGTCTTTAGGCATGGGGATCTGCTTGGCTAACGTGCCCTGTCGGTCAATACCGTAGATGACATACGAATGGGCGCGAATGCCCAAGGCTATCCTTGATTCCGAAGAAGCAATGTCGTATGTCGCCGAGGGCTTAGCTGGCTCAGGCAGCATCACATACACATTGTCGCCCTCCGCCAGCATAGGCGCATCGCCATAGCAGGGTATGTCGGCCGCCTGAAATGTGCGTTCCGAATTCACTGTACGGAAAGGCTTGTGCCAAAGTATCGTGCCAGTGGTGTCGACAGCCAATGCCAGCGACCCCATTGTAAAATATTCGTTCACGTCGGGTGAGCTGGTTGAACTGGTAGTAACCTTCCAGATGCGTTGCAGCAGAAGCACGCCGCCATAGCCGGTTTCCGCACTGTTTGCCATTGTCAGCGCGTCTACCATGCCCACTTCGTTCTCTTTTTTGGTAGACTTGTTGCCAAACACGTTAAGTTCGTCGCTGGTGAAACGCTCCGTTGAGGCCTTTACGTCGCCCGTGCGCAGGTTGAGGGCAATGCCCACCATCTGGTCGAAACAGTCTTTATTCTTGGGCGACTTGGGTGTGCGGATGTAGCCCGCTGCCACGGCATATTGTACCGATGGTGACCCACCGCTTCCCACGATATTCAGTAGCGTCAGCCGGTACACTTCTCCCACCTTCACACTCCCCTCCACACTCTTTTCGTCGTCCACGTCCAGCACATGCATAGAAACGATGGTCTCATGGCTCGCCTTGTCGTACCGTGAGCCAAACAGATACACCACGCCGTCGTCGCTAATGTGCAGGTTGCTCATCATGTCGGCCTCGAAATGTTTCTCCCATATCAATTCCATTTTTTCGTCCAGCAACAACTGACGGTGAACCATCTCATTTGAGACCGAATTGACAAACACGTCTGCCACGGCATAAAACAACCCGTTATCCGACTGGGCACTCCAATTGTATGTTTTCAAATTCTTTCCGGGTATATTGTCGAACACCTTCTCGCAACGCTCCAACGTCATGCTTTGAGGGTCGATAACGGCACGATAATAATCGGCCACAATTACGCCACGGTACAGCAGATATACCTTGCCGTCCACATAGTTGGCAAACACTATTTGGCTCATTTTTGTCTCGGGCAGCGAAACCTGACGTAGCACCTTCATGTTTGTGTCTGCCGCAACCACCTGCAGTCCACACGGAAAGAAACTACCTAGGAAACTGCGGTTTTCATAAGTGGCAACAAGTATTTCGCCATCCTTTTCGGCTAAAATGTGGCTGTTGTGCGACATCAGGTGGTCGAAACCCTTATTCGTTTCGCCGAAGCGGAATGTCGGCATCGAAGGCTGTGCCAGAGCGCTTATCGCCAGCATTGCCACAGCCAAAAAAGATAATAAACGTCTCATAATATTATCTGTTTTTAATTTCATTGGTATTTTGCTCAAAGATGCGTGTTTTTTACACACTCGAGGAAAAAAGAGTTGAAAACAATTTTGGAAATCAACTATCAATATCCAAACTTTTCAACTTTTAAAAACTTGTTCCAACACCCAATCTCACGGTCAGAGTTTTCAACTTGGAATCCACCGCATAATAGCTGTTGTCTCCCATTGGTTTGAGGGTGTCCCTGTCTTTGTTAAGGCCACCCAGATTCAAAAGGCTGTAGCCGCCCTGCAGCGAGACATAAAAGTTTTCGGCAAAGTCATAGCGCACTAATGCCATGGGGCCGACTTTACTGTGTGTATTGAAAATGTCAACTTTCCAGTCACTACCCGCAGTCAGCCTGTTCTCTCCCATTACACCGACACCGGCCATGAGTTGCTCGCTGAAGTGCCACCCTACATATAAATTCAAGTCCAGGCTTATGTCTTTGTTGTTTCCTTTCAGAGATTCCGAGTCTATGGTGACCTGATATTTCTCAATGCAATAGCTGCCCAATATCTGGAGGCCAATCACAAGGCGGTCTTTTGGAAACTCCGACCACCAGCCCAAACCGAAGACAGGGTTGATAACCTGAGTCTTATATTTTTCGGGGTTGACTACCTGCCACTCCGTATAATTGTCCTGATAAACGAAACTGCGTCCAAAGGTGTTTTGCGTTCCTATATAGATACCTATACCACGGTTGTTACCGTACGTGCTGGATTCCCCTAGCACTTGTCCTTTGCCTGATGCAGCTGCCAACAGCAACGCTGCAATTATTATCATTTTCTTCATTGTTGCATTTTTGGGTTCGTGAATTATTTTCAACCTCGACATTCGGCGGATGGCGTTTGCCTGTCCGCTGAATGTCAAGGTTGAGGTTGTTGGTTTGGATGTCTCGGTGTGCAGGGTTTCCCAAACCTTGGGATGGGGGCGCGGCTCAAAGGGAGAATTTTTGCTCCCTTTCGGTCGCGACGGCTCAGGGGCAAGACGTTGCTCCCATTCGGTCGCGACGGCTCAATGGCGAGTCGTTGCTCCCATTCGGTCGCGACGGCTCGCTTAGAGCTTATCGTTGGAGCCGAGGACGTTGACAATCTTGTGGATGTACATCTTCTTCATGCTCTCGCGGGCAGGTTTGAGATACTGGCG